>Ga0207025_1009_pt1 | contig 34363 bp, 30 predicted proteins | sample Alteio_BWMinCont_45_FD_153261 | JGI IMG/M metagenome (GOLD analysis project Ga0207025, IMG submission 153261) | Enriched cells from forest soil in Barre Woods Harvard Forest LTER site, Petersham, Massachusetts, United States -... | ecosystem: Environmental > Terrestrial > Soil > Temperate forest >... | reverse complement strand
CTGAGCTGAAGGTCCGCCGTACTGTAGGCGGACACGCCTTGAGCAGGCAAAGCGCTCACGTAGCGATAGGTTGGATTGAGCTCAAATCGCCTGGGTAAGGTTAAGAGCGATTGCGCAACTACCTCATGGTGCGGGCTGGAGCCATTATAGGACGCCACTGTTGCGGTATCCGTGTACCCGGGCTGGTCCGCGGTCGCCAAGTGTAAATAGGAATAAGAGCCCTTGAGTTGCCACCAACTGGTGACTTTCCAATCGGGCGCAATTTCAAATCCGTGCGTGATGCCTCGGATTCCGTTGGCCCACGGGACCGTGATCAACAAATCCGGAGGCGCCGGCGGAGCCGCGGTCGAATATGAGAAGTTTCCGAAGCTAGAGAGATTGCTGTAATCGTTATAAAACGCAGAAAGATCGAAGTAGAAATGGGGAGCCAGCAACGCTCGGTACCCTGCTTCGTATCCGATCAGTTGTTCCGGTGCGAAAGTGGGGTCTCCGGCGACTCTTGCGAAAACGGGAACCGTCGGCGCATAAACGGTAAGCTGGAGGTCCTGATCCACGCGAGATGGAGTGCGCACAGCCCGAGTGACGGCAACCCAAAACGTCTGGTGCGGCTGGGGTGTCCACAAGACCCGCGCGCTGGGCTGCGCATCGAACCCGCTGAAATTGTTGTCCTCCAGTTTCGTACCAATGGTCAGCGAAAGCTTGCTGGGAACAATTCCAATCTCATCCTGCACGAACCCGCTGTAAATATTATCCATTTGGTGATGCGGGAGAAAGTCAACCGTAGCTACCGTCTGAATGAAGTTGTCGGGGCTTAATCGAACCCCCAGGCCCCAGATGAAATCTTGCCGCCACGGCAGGACCATGTGGTGGATGAAATCGACATCAAAGGTATTACGACTCTCTCCAAGCTGCGGTCCAATGCGGTATGTGCGATCGTAATAGGCCTGAACTTGTAAGTCAGACTTCTCACTTAGCTGCCGCCGCCAATGTCCCAGGAGATTGCCGCCCGAAACACGCTGAGTGCCCAGGACGTTGATCGAGGCAGGGGGCGAGTAAGAGGAAATGTTGGCAAGTTGCCCTTCGCGGCCGTCGTAGAGATCGCCTTGCAGGGTAAAGGTGTCGCGGTCTTGCCCCTTCCAGTCGGCACGGAGCCCCGCTTGGCCTAATTGCCAAGGGTCAAAACTAGCTTGGTCCGAATGGAACTCCGGGCCTACGCCGAAGCCCATGCCGTAGACTCGATAAGCAACGCGCTTGGCGATTTCGCCTCCGTAATGGAACGAGCCAGTTCCCCGGTCTACATTTCCGGCGCCGACCGACAGAAGGGTTCCCTGGGTGTTCGCGGCACTCTTGGTGATGATGTTGATGACGCCGTTGACGGCGTTCGCCCCCCAGATCGTGCCTCCTGGTCCGCGGATGACCTCAATTCGGTCGACATCCTCGAGCGGCACGTTTTGCACGTCCCAATAGACGCCGGCGTAAAGGGGCGTATAAACGCTTCGGCCGTCAATCAAGACGAGCACAGATTTTGATAAGCCATTCCCGAAGCCCCGTATACCCACGGCCCAGTGGTCGGAGTCAACGCGGGCCACTTCGACGCCTGGTGCCAGTCGCAACACTTCGGCAATGCTCGTGGCCCCGGAGCGACGGATGTCTTCTTGCGTCAGCACGTAGATCGCAGCGGGAGTTTGCCAGATCTCTTGTGGCTCTTTCGATACTGTCGTGACCTCAACACTGCCGAGCTGTTCCAAACTCAACTGCTTCAGGTCCGTAAGAGTATTCTGGGGGCTCGGCACGGTTTGGGCCCAGTTCGGCTGAACTAGGACGACGATTGAGAACAGCAACGCTAGGATGTTTGTAGCGGCGACGCGAATAGGTGGCCGGGATGGGCGGTGGAAATCCACCTCGTTGCTTTGCTGACTGGGAAGGGAACTAGCGCTCAATTTTGGCCTCTATTCCTACCGAGGGAAGAGCAAGATGAGATCGAGCGGCCGCTCCAGAAAGTTGGTCCCGACAAAGGCATACCTCGCGTCGACGTACTCAGGAGTTCCAAGCCATAATTCTGAGTAGGCAGCGATGAGGACGCTATCTGGTTTTACCGGTTGTACGTTAACTAGTTATATATCACTTGGGCACTTAACCTGCTTTATGTTCGCCAACGGTCTTCTGCTTTCGCAGTTTCCAGCGTCTACGGCCCGTTCAAGTTTAGACAAGCAGCCGAACCGCTCATCTCCCTTCTGGCCATAGTAAATTTATAATTACTTAACTGGATAAGACACTCTTGAGGTAAGTCTCGGGCGCAGGGAGGAAGAACCGTGCCGAACACTAAAGATCAACTGCCAACCATCCTCATCGCCGACGACATTGAGTCCAATCGGGCCCTTTTAACAGAAATTCTAAGTGCCGAGCGTTATCGAATCGTCCATGCCGAGGACGGCGAGGAAGCCATGGAGCTTTTGGAAGGCGGGGACGTCGACTTGGCCCTGCTGGACGTCATGATGCCCCACCGCTCAGGTTTTGCCGTGTGCCGCGAGTTGAAGTCGAACCCGGATACGAGATTGATTCCTGTGGTGCTGGTTACCAGCCTGTCGGCGAGCGAAGATCGCATGCAGGGGATCGAATCGGGCGCGGACGATTTTATTAACAAGCCTGTGAACAAGGAAGAATTGCTGGCACGCGTGCGGTCGTTATTGAAGATCAAACAATTCACCGATGAACTGGAGCATGCAGAGACCGTGCTTTTCGCCCTGGCGCTCAGCATCGAAGCGAAAGACCCTTATACGGAGGGGCATTGTGATCGTCTTTCCCAGTCTTCGGAGGCGCTGGCGAAACGCCTAAACCTCACCGAAGAGGAGCGCATCGCGCTGCGCCGCGGAGGCGTTATCCACGACATTGGGAAAGTAGCGGTCCCCGATCAGATTCTCTTGAAGCCAGGTCCTCTGACACCCGAGGAGCGCAAGATCATGGAGCAGCACACGGTTGTCGGGGCCGGTATCTGCTCGCCGCTAAAATCGTTTCGATCCGTTCTGCCCATCATCCGTCACCACCACGAGAAGATGGACGGCAGCGGGTATCCAGACGGTTTGAAAGGCGACGCGATCCCGCTGACGGCGCGAATTCTCCAATCCGTGGATATTTATGACGCGCTTACGACGGATCGTCCCTACCGCAAAGCGCTTGCACCTGAACGTGCTTTTGCTGTCATGCGCGAGGAGGTAAAGCGCGGTTGGTGGGATGGTGCGCTTGTGGACGAACTGGAAGCCATGGTGCGCAGCGCTGCGCTCGTAACTGGTTGATAGACGGCACTGGACCTATGCAGGCCGAACGCCGACGTGCAGCCCGCGATCACTTAAATGTCAGAATTAGGCACTCTGGCGCAACTACTTCAGCCCTCGGGAACGTGAGCGACGACGTTTTAGGCGGGTTCACGCTCGGGCGTCAAATCTTTCAGCGGCGAGCCAGTCTAGAGCCTGTGGAGCTCGCAGGAAATAGACATTCCGCCTAGTGTTCGGGGGGAAGCTTCGACATCACGGCAGGGCTCATGAACTGGTCGCTGAACTTTTTGTTGTTCTCGGGCGAACAGAGACTCTCAAAAACTTTCTTTTGCGGTTGCAATATGAAAGTCTTCTTTAGCGCATGCCATGGTTTGCTCCCCCATGCCATCTTGTCATAGTAAGTGGCTTCCAATTGCAATCCAGTGGCGCTCACGCGCTGCCACCGCTCGACCAAACGGAATGCCGGACTCATACCGTGATTCGCTCCGACAGGTTCAATCTCATCCTTGCCATCAAAACCAACCGTGTCTATGACGAGAGTATCTCCCTCCCACTTTCCCACCGAATCTCCCATGGAGGTCGGGCGGATATTCCTCGGATGAGCGCCATTCATCCTGATCACTCGCCATTCGTTTTGCTTCTCGAAGAACTGAAAGATCCGATCGGATGTGACGATGAATTCGAAGGGGTAAAGTTGCGTGAACCAATACTGGGCTGGAAGGCCGATCGGATCACAGTTGTCGATTCGCGACATCATCGCATTGGCTTTCTGGGTTATCAGGTGTGCCGTGGCCCACGGCGTCAAGGGAGGCTCGGCTTCCGCCGGCTCCGGGATGTGGCACGTTTCACATTTTGACGCGTCACCCTTTTCCCCGCGGGCGAGCAACGTGTCGGCCCCCGGTGCGTCAACCCACCAGACACCTGAAACGTCGCGTCGACCAAACTGATCCTGGGTTCTTGCGAATGCCGAGAATGCAACGCAGAGAGCGAATGCGGCCGTGAGCAGAACGCGGGGCAGGCGCGGAATTCCACCGCGTACCTCGATCATCGCTTTCTTTTTGCGGCGCGTCATAACCGCCTCGTTTACGCTACTCGGAACTCGGCGCGAGCGTCCCAGGGCCTACGGATTAGGGGACTTCGGCTTGGTGAGAGCCGGTTTGGCAAACCTAGCGGCTTCGATGGGCGCATTGGGTTGAACCATGCTCATTTCATAGGTTGACTGCCCATCGGTCCATGTCATCACCCAGCGATAGGGTATCTTGACTCCGGAAACATCGCGATAATCAGAATAGTCCACCTGCGTAGGATTGAGACCGACCGCTGTCTCATTGTAGCGCACCAGCCGCACGAGCAGGCCCGACTGCTTGTCGAAGTATAACTTTACGGGAGTCCGCCCGTCGCTGGTTCCCTGAATGACCTGGACGTCGCGATCGTCGATGCTCGCGGCCGGAAAGTCCGAGCGCCATTCGCTAAGGTCTTGCTTGATACGGGATGGAAAAGAAAGGTCCGCGTCGAGCTTGGCGCCGTTCAAATCCCCTCCGCTCAGGGCGACGACTTGCGACAGTTGGTCCGCCATTGCGACCCACCCGGCGCGGCCGTCGAAGGTGCGAGTGCTGTCTCCGCTGGACGTATGGATGACCGTGGTGCGCTGACTTGGAGCTTTGGCAAAAACGTCCACTGGAACCTTATGATGAAATGTGTCGTACCCCTCGTAAGTTCCCTTGGCGACAAAGCTGGTGAGTTTGGCCAACTGCTCCGCCCCGCCTAGAGCCTGGATGTACTTGTCGAGAACTTCCTCGGCGGAAGGACCCTTGGGAGCATCCTCGCTGATTTCAATTTCATCCGGATCGTCGGGAGGCGGAGTGCCGTACTGCTGGGCCAGGCTTGGCGTGGACTTGGGACGTATATCGCCACGATGGCATGAGTAGCAGGTGATTTCGTGCTTGCCGCCGAAGCTGGCTTTGTTGAGGCCATTCATCATGAGAATCATCTTGCGCGCAGTTTGCTTCAACGGAGGGTCGTCGGCATATGCCGCCAAGCTGCTGTTGCTTTCCTCGCCATGGCAGGCCGTGCAGTTCAAGCCAAGCGAGGCGGAAAAGAATCCCATCGTGCCCATAAACTCTTCCACGGGAATCCCCCTGAGCACTTGGACGTTTTTGAAGACTTCTTCCGCCATCTGTGGTTTCTGCGCCGGCACAGCCTGGCCGCTGGCCGATCTGCCGCCCAGCAGACACACGGCCGCCGTTATCAGGGTACTGATGATTCGTCTCGATCCGAGCTTCATGGTGCCCCCGTCCTTGTGCGCGAGGAGTACGGACCGTCCTACGAGTGGGACGGCGCCTGCGCGCTCACGTCCAGCCCTCCATTCAAGTCTGTTTATTGATCCGGAATTTGCATTTTGCTGTACGGCCGACAATATACACGCGGCTGTCGTTTATAGACAAATGAGGGCGGTCGGCCAACCAGGATTGAACCGATTGTTTTGCGGCAGATTGCATCTACTTACGGTTGCGGTACGTGGCCAAATAGATGGCTGGAGTCCTTCACCGGCCCCAGATTAGAGAATAGACGCTGACAGGGAGAAAAGATTTCGGGCCAGCAAAAAGCCGGCACCGCGAAGGCCGGAGTGTCTTACTGACGTCGCCCGCACTTCACTGGGACCGTTTCGCGGACAGCCGGAACTCGTTCTTTCCCATCTTGATCGTCCCATCGAAATCATTCTTGACCACGGTGCCGTGAACTTCATATTTCTTATCGCCATCCGTGATCGTCCCGATAAGTGACGATCCATCCATCCGAGCTTCGAGCGGCAATTCTCCCTTCTTGTTCTTCACGGTGCCCGTAACTTTGTCGGCTTCCTGTTTGATCGACCACTGCTCGTTTAAAACGCCTTCGGTGGTACTAAAGACCTGCACGCTCCAGTTTCCCGCTATCTTTGCCGGTGCCGCCGGACTGAGCGGTGCTGCCGATTCGGCGGCGCTCTTCGAGGAGCTGTACAAGGTTTCGTCGGCCTTGACGATATGGCCCTTGTCCAGGGGTACGCACATCGTGGGGCGAATGTAGTCGTCGGCCGCGGCAATTTGGGTTTGGCGAGGAGTCATCACCCACGGTTTGGTGAACATGACCGGGTCTTCCACGGTGGCCTCCCACGTCAGGACATCGCCTGTGCGGGTCCAGCGTTCGACCACGTGCAATTGGTCGCTATGCATCATCGCCAACTTAGGACCGACCGTGCCGGATCCGAGCCACGTCTCGTCATTCAGGCCAGTCACATCCACGACTAAGGTATCGCCTTCCCAGTGGCCGACGGAGTGTCCAAAATACGATTTGTCCAGATCTTCGGGATGCGGACGCCCGTCCATATAAATGATTCGGAAATACGGACCGGGCCGGTCCTCGTATAGAAACGCAATGGCTTGAGCGTTCTGCACGATCTGCATGGCGTAATCGCCGCCCCCCCGGAGCGATCCGCGCGGAATACCATATGGCTTGCAGTCGTACTGTGGGTCAAATGGCGACGCGTCGCCATTCATGGCGTCCCCAATGGCCTTGGCTTTCGCCATGTACTCAGGCTTGTAAGGCGGATTTTCGCAAGACGCGCAAGTGCGATCGAGCAGATTGACCTTGCCGTTCTGCGTTTGCCTGATTCGGGCGCCGCCATCTCCCTGGTTTGACCCGCCGTAATCAAAGAAGACCGAGCCGTCGGCCGATTTCACAACGACGTGCTGTCCGGGCTTCTCTTCTACCGGATCTCCTTTGTAGATATCCACGAGATTGTAGAATCCACTCAGATCGGGGCGGCCGTCGGGTGCGCGCGGGGTCGGCTTCTGGGCTCCCGACGGTGCGTCTTGAGCTGCGCACCTGGGAGCCATGGAAAATGTCGCCATCAAGGCGGCTGCAACCAAGCTGCAGCGAACGAGGAGACCGTTCATTTGAATCCTCCTACTCTTCCCGTTGAATGTTGCAGACCTGCCACCCCGAGGAAACGTCGCGCAGCTAGCGGCTATTTTCCATTCATTCGGAGCACAATCACGTGTCCATCGGACAGATACTTGACCATTTTGATGTAGCCCCAAAGTCTTGTCCCGTCCTTGGGGGCGCTGCAGGTCATGGCAACCTCTTCGCCAATCTTGAACATGTCCTTCCGCACGCCGACGCGGCTGAGCGTGCTGGGAGGATTGCCTTCGCAGCCCCAACTCTCGACCTTGCCCGTCGTTTCGTCCTTGGCGTCGACCCACACGGCGATGTGGGGATTAATCCAATCGATCTTGCTCAGCACGCCCGTGGCGGTGAATTCCTTATTGGGATCGAACTCCGCCTGTTCGGAATGATGCGGAAAAGCCGGGGTCGCCACCGCCAACGCGGCGAACAGTATCAGCAGGGCACCGTGAACCTTATACCTGATCATGGCCATACCTCCAGCGTGACACCCGATAGTCTGACGTAAGAGCGAACTCTGCCATTTGGCGCATTCGATTGTCAAGTTAGGGGATCGATGTGCGTGACGTCGAGATGCTTATGTAAGTGGCTGAAAAATCGCATACACGATCCGCTCGACGTTTTTGATGCGGGCGACATAACCATGGCTGTATCCGTCGGGGGAAAAGGGATTTTTTCGGTGCGTCTGCGGTTCGCTGGACTGAGGTTGAGGGAGGGGCGCCACAAAGCGCTTGGCGGAGCGCCGCGTTCGGCGCATGGGCGCAGATCTAAGACGGACTTGCCGCAGCCGCGGCGGCGCGCTTCTGCATCTCCTCAAGCGAGACGTCTTCTTTATGCGTTGAGATCGTCCACTGGTGGCCGAAGGGGTCGCTCAAAGTACCGCTGCGGTCGCCATAAAACTGATCCTTCAGGGGGCGAAGCATTTTGGCACCCGCCGCCAGGGCTCGCGTGGTCACTGCATCGACGTCGTCGACATAGAGCTGAATCCCAACGGGCGTGCCTCCCAGGGTCATGGGACTTCGCGCACCGATCTCAGGGAACTCATCGGCGAGCATGATGCGGGAGTCGCCGATCTGCAGTTCGGCATGGCCCACGCGGCCATCGGGGTGGGGTATACGCATCAATTCCTTGGCGCCAAAGGCATGCTTGTAAAATTCAATAGCGCTGGCCGCGCCCGTGACGATCAAGTAGGGCGTGACACTGTGATATCCCTCGGGAATGGGTCTGGTGGGCATGGCTCCCTTTCGTAACTCGCTTCGCTGACCGCTTTACCGTGCGGGCGCTACTTCTCTAACTTGAGCGCCGCGAAGCTACTCTTTGCGATCCGCAAAAAAGGCCACCGGAAAGCTTTTTTCGCGGACGGGACACGTTCGCGGCGAACGGCTTGGCGCCCCCGCAGTTGAGTTTATCCTGTACAGCTCACCCTCAAGGGCGCCGTCATATTCTAGTGATGATGCTGGCGACGCGGAAGAGCCAAAAGGCCAGGGCTGCTGATGGGGAAATCCGGCCAGCCCCTTCGGTTAGCAAATCCCAGCGTTTAGCGGCCGCCGAAAGTGTAACCAACGGCAACTGTATATTCCGGGACCGTGTTGCGAGCAAATTCCTGATTTAACTGGCGCGCCCAGTGGAGGTCAAACTGCGGCTTGATGAAAAGCCTCCCTTTGACATAGATCTTCACACCCGCAGCGCCATGCAGTTGAAAATGATTGGAACTTCCGAAGATTGAGCTCGAGTTTGTGCAGTTGGTGGCGACGCACGCCTGCTGGTTGAAATAGAGGGATACCTTAGCGATGCCGATACCGCCTTCCAAGATGGGGACTATACGCCGCTTACCGGAGAACGGCTGGTACACGGCATTTAAGTCGTAAAAAGAAGGACGAAAGTTCAACCCCGCGAGCGGCAGAAAGGGCGACTGGGCAAAGCGGAAGGAATATTCAGCGTTAACCCCAAGATGCGGCCTGAACATGAAATCGGCGCCAACAACGCCAAATAGTCCGCCCATAGTGGGCCCCGGCTCGCAGATTACGCCATCGAAAAGCAGCCCCGCCGGGCAAACGGCTGTCGAGTTGTTCGTGGTTCCCACGCCGTCCCTTGCGCTGCCCAAACCAAAATAGGGGCTGACGTTTTGGGCGCGGACGAAATTCACGCTTCCCAATAGCAGTGTCGAGAGCAGCAGAATTATTTGGAGCGTGAGTTTGGACAACAAACTCTCCTTAATTGAGAATTTCGTATCTATGGCTATCGTTTGAAAAACGTTGCGGCGAAATGCTCCCGGCCCTTTTCCGCGATCCGGGTTCTTTCGGAACCGGGGAGCAAAGAGCGCTCTCGCCGCTAACAAGTCGCGCGTTTAGCGTTCGCCGAAAGTATAGCCGACGGAAACCGTATACTGCGGAACCCAGTCGCGGCCGAACTGGTCCGTGAGGTGGGTTACATAATGGATATCGAACTGCGGCTTGATGAAAATATTCCCGCTGACGTAGAGCTTCACGCCGACTGCGCCGTGTACTTGAAAGTGATTGGCGTTTAGCCCTGCAGGGAAGCTAGCGGTGCTCGTGATGCCCGTGATCGAAGTTGTCTGAACAACGTAGAGGGCCACCCTCGCGCCGCCGATACCGCCCTCTATTTCAGGAACGATGCGCTTGCCGGAGAGCGGCTGATAGACGGCATTGAAATCGTAAAACCCGGGACGAAACTTCAAACCCGCATCTGGCAGGTAGTCGGCCTGGGCAAAACGGAAAGCATATTCACCATTCACGCCAAAGTGAGGCCTGAACATGAAATCGACGCCAAAGACGCCAAATACGCCGCCGATAGTGGGCCCGGGTTCGCAGAAGTTCGTGAAGTCATCGAAGAGAAATTTCGATGGGCAGCCCGCACTGGTTCCCGCTGAGTCATTGGCAGACCCTAAACCAAAATAGGGACTGAAGCTTTGCGCGCGCACAAGCGTTGCACTTCCCAGCAACACTAAAGACAGCAGCAGAATGGTTCGGATCGTGAATTTGGACAAGAAACTCTCCTTTTTTGAAAGCCGCTTTTCTGAGCCGTGCATGTACCCCCCGAAACTTAGATCAAGCTTATGGTGCACAGGTTGCACGCGCCCCGCGCTGTTGGGTATCCCCCTAGAGGCGTTTGCGTCCCGCGCGACACAAGGTAGGAGCTAGCATAGCGAATCGCCGACGCGCTGCCAATCGGGTGCCTGCGGCACGCGCTTAGCAGAAGACTGGAACGATGTGCTCATTTTTGCTGCGCTGCAATCCGGGCGCGAGCAATTACAATTTGCCCCAAAAGGCAAATGCCACGGCCCCGAGCAGACAAAGGAACGCGACGCTGTAATTCCAGGTGATCTTTTCGCCGAGATAGAGCTGAGCGAAGACGACGAACACACAGAGCGTGATCACCTCTTGGATGATTTTCAGCTGGAATCCCGTGAATTCGCCGTAGCCGACGCGATTGGCAGGGACCTGAAAACAGTATTCCACAAAGGCGATGAGCCAACTCACCACGATTACGGCAAAAAGCGGCGACCGCCGGTATTTCAGATGACCGTACCAGGCAATCGTCATGAAGATGTTGGAACAAATCAAAAGCAGGACGGTTTTCATCGCGCCGGAAATCGTATCACGAGCAGGAGCCGGGAATTAGCTCTCGACGATCGACAGAACCGGGAAGTTTGCGCCGGCCCGTCCCTCGCTTGAAGAAAAAAGGAATATACTTGCAGCTGTCCGGGGCCCAAGTGAGGAGAACCGGTTTGGAAACTGCATTGGGGGAGATCAATGTGCGGCGACTGTCATCCCGTATCGTCCTAGCGATCTGCGCCGCTGCTGCTGTTTTTTTGGTGCTTGCCGCGCGCAGCCTTTTGGCAATCCCCTCCGCTGCTGCTTCGCCACAGGCCGCCGCGCCGGCCACTCCGGCGGTGCGTACCGTGGATCGAGCTTTCGTGGAAGCTCTGGCCAAATCCGATCGTGCTGCCGTCGCGATGCTGCTCGATAACGAGTTCTCCTGGACGCAAGCAGATGGCAGATTCCTGAGCCGAAGCCAAGTAGAGCGAAATTTGCCCAAGCCTGTGCTGGGCAGAGAAGTTGAAGTGGAGAGAACCGAACGCAATTACGGCCAAGTGGAAGCCGTGCACGTGCGCAGCGGGAAGAAATATATTCTACGCGTCTGGGTCGAGCGGCCGGATGGCTGGAGGCTGATCGTCTATCATGAAATCGTACAGCCAGCGCAGACCGCGACCTCTCCGGCGGCTGTCGTTGCGGGCCACGGCGCTGGTCCCCCCACGTGCGACAATCCCTGCAAGGACGTCCCCTTCAAGCCGCAGACGGCCATGGATGACGCGATCATCAAGGGATGGCAGGCGCAGCAGACCGGCGAATGGCACAACGACGGCGACGCCTGGGGCTACGACATCGCCGACGAGTTCATCGGCGTCAACACGGGCGCGGCGCAGCCGACTACCAAACCTGCCCGCATTGCCGCCTTTAGGCGGTTGAAGGCGGCTGGAGTGGAGACCAGCGCCACCGCCCCCCTGGTTTCGGCGCGCATGTTTGACTTTGGCGAGACGGCGGTAATGACCGCCTTGCACAAGACCGGAGATGGCTATTCGCAATGCAGCCGGATCTGGGTTCATCGCGACGATCACTGGCAGATGGCGTTTAGCTATCAGACTAAAGTGGAGAAGGCCGCACCAGAAGGGAATAAGAGCACAAGTTCGGTGCGCTAGGATAATGCGCGCTCAGTCCACGAGAATCTGTGTCGTCGACTTGGTGTTGCAGATACAAAAGTAGTAGAATCGGCGCGTTCGACTTCGGCCTCTACCCCGCGGCTGACCGTAGAAACGCAAGCAGCAATCTAACTATAAGAACTGTCGAAAGGCGAAAAGTCGCCGGCGCATGCGGCGACGAAGCGCGATGCGTTTTACGCTAACGGAATTTACAGTCAGACTGGCCCCGTTATGTATGGCCACATTATTCGGGGTGACCTTGCCAGGTGTCTCGCACGCCCAGAAGTTGACGTTTAGCACTGAGGACCTCGGGGCGGCTCCGGCCGCGGCGGAGATACGAATCGAGCCGGGTCCGGCGGAAGCTGCTATCGAGCAGGAAGTGCGCTCCACCGACTACTCCATGGTTCAGGCCATCGCCATGAACGACGGGCTGGCGGCCGCGCGACTGCTCGACTCCGAGTTCACCTGGATCGATCGCGACGGGCGCGGCAGGACCAAACCGGATCTAGTGAATCGCATGAGTGTGCTTTCCGCGGGGCCAGAGGCGAATCTGTTCGTGCACGGCTACGGCCGCGTGGCCTTGGTAACGGGCACGCACCGGCTCACGCCCGATAACGCCGAGGCGCTTTTCGCACGCGTTTGGGTGCATCAACCCTCTGGTTGGCGCCTTCTGTTGTATCAGGAGACGGCCAAACCGGACTCTACGCTGCACGACGCGGACTACCTGACGGCCGGCGCGCAATCGCCCGAGCCCTGCGATAATCCCTGTCGCTCGCTTCCGTATAAGGCGCTCTCGGCGGATGCGCAGGAGATCATCACGTCGTTCATGGCCGGGGAGAGGGCAGCCTTCGAGGACGACGCTGAGGCGGTCAGCCGGATCCTCGGCGACGACCTCTTGTTTGTATCGCCTGACGGCGCTCAACCAATGGACAAAGCGCAGCGCCTGGCGGCTATTCGCAAGCTCAGAAACGCCGGTCAAGTGGAACTGCCCCCGGCAGTCGCATCCATTGCCGTGTGGGTATTTGGAAACGCCGCAATCATGTCCGCAGACCAGGAGTCGCGTTTCGGCGAAATGCTGCACGCCACGCGGGTGTGGGCCAAGCGCGACGGTCGCTGGCAACTCAGCTTCAGCCAGCAAACGCTGGTGCAGTAAGCCGTCTGCGTGACACTTCGTCCCACCTTCAGCTAGAGTTCACTGGTCGTTTCCTAAGCATGCAATCAGGATGCGGCGCGGGATTTGTGCGCAATTCCTGAGGCGTGGCGAGGCCCCCTGACGGCCCCGTAAGGAGAGATCCGTGTCCGACGAGAACGCTCGAGTTGAGGGACTTCCAGCCCAAAATATTGAGGCCAGGCATATTCAGGAGCTGTTTTGCCGCTGCCTGCATCACGGCACGGCGGCATACAAAGCCTCGCTTCAAAGCGATCGGTCCGCAGCTGGACGCCCCAACCTGCAAGGACGCTCAGGCGATCCAGTCACACCACCAATCGTGGCTTCGAGCGTCTTTTTTCTTCCCGGCGACCCGGCCGGGCCATATCAGTACGCGCGTTGGAGCAATCCCACATGGAGCGCCCTTGAAGAGGCTCTCTCGATCCTGGAAGACGCGGAGACCGTGATTTTTCCCTCGGGCATGGCCGCCACGGCCTCGATTCTCAGCACGCAACTCAAGCCGGGAGATCGTGTCCTGTTGCCGTCCGATGCCTACTACACCACGCGCGCCCTGGCCGATACTTATCTCACGCCCGCTGGAATCAAGGTTCTTACCTGTCCGTCTGCCGAATACGGTGGTTATGACTTCAACGGATTGCGCGTGGTGTGGATCGAATCGCCTTCAAATCCGCTACTGGATATTTGCGATATTCGCAAAGCGGTCTCCAAAGCCCGGAACGCCGGAGCCACCGTGATTGCCGACAACACGACGCCGACGCCTCTCGGGCAGCGGCCGCTCGACCTCGGGGTGGACGCGGTGGTTTCATCGGATACAAAGGCCATGAATGGCCATTCGGATGTGGTCTTCGGTCATGTAGCCTCGCGGAATGAGGGCCTGATTGCGGCGGTGCAAGAATGGAGAAAGCTTTGCGGCGCCATTCCCGGACCGTTTGAGTCATGGCTCGTTCATCGGGGTCTGGAGACGTTGGAGGTGCGCTTCGAACGCATGTGCGTCAATGCCGAGGCCTTGGCGGGACGCCTCTCTGAGCATCGAAACGTCCAGGACGTAAGGTTTCCGGGATTGCCGGCGCATCCAGCCCACGCGGTGGCACAGAGTCAGATGTTGCGGTTTGGAACGATTTTGGGCGTGACCTTAGCCAACAAAGCTTCCGCCGAAAAATTCATCAACGATTGCAGGTTCATTCGTCCGACCACGAGTTTTGGAGGCGTGCATACCTCGGCGGAGAGACGCGCACGCTGGGGCGACAAGGTTCCCGAAGGTTTTGTGCGCCTTTCGGTGGGCTGCGAACCGCTGGGACAGCTCTGGAAGGAAATGGGCACCGTGTTAGATACGTTGTAAGGTTATCGGCTGCGTGCTGGCGCGAGTGCCTCGGTGCTGTTTCCACAGTTTCAACCCTTTGTCACAGGCATACACTATTTGCTGTACTTGCCTAGGCCCGGAGCTTTAGTTACCGTATCCAGCGCGAAAAAACCGGTTCGCCCAGCACCCGATTTTTCGCTGCCCGGACCAACGCCCCCGCATAAATTCAGTCGCTGTGGGTACGACAACGAGGGCGCAATTCGCGCGTGTTGAAGATAGAGGGGATGCAAGAGTGAGGATTCTGGTCGCCGATGACCATGAAGTGATCCGCAGGGGCATACGTGCGCTTCTGGCGTCCCAGCAGGGGTGTGAGATTTGCGGAGAGGCCGTCGACGGGCAGGATGCCGTCGATAAGGCCCATCAACTTCATCCTGACCTGATCATTATGGATGTGAGCATGCCAAACCTGAATGGTTTGGAAGCGACCCGGGCGATTCGCCGCAGCCTTCCTAGCGTCCAGGTCCTAATCCTTACGCAGCATGACTCCCACGAGATGATCCGACAGGCGTTCAATGCCGGCGCCCGCGGCTTTGTGGTGAAGTCTTCGGTTGCGCACGATTTGCTGAACGCTGTTGAAGCTGCTCAGCGTGGGGAATCGTTTTTCGATTCGACCGTCATTACCAAGGAGACTCGTTCGGGCCAGTTGGACCCGAAAGAGATTCTCGAAAAAGGCGCCGCTCTGGAAGAGGCCCTCCGCGAAAGCGAAGAGCGTTATCGCGCTCTAGCCATGGCCATGGGTCAGATGGTCTGGCGGTGCGACGCCGCGGGGAACAACGTCTGGCGCTCCGACGAATGGGAGAGACTCTTGGGGTGGGGCGGCGACGAAGCGAAAGGCCGAGGCTGGTTGGACTTTGTTCATCCCGATGATCGGACCCACCTGGCCCAAACTTGGCAGGAATGCCTGGCCACTGGCAGGGAGTATGACGCCGAGTTCCGAATGCTCACGTCTGCAGGCATCTGCAGGTACTTCGAGGCGCGCGGCGTGCCCGTACGCAATGCGGATGGCACTTTGCGCGAGTGGATTGGCGTGAACGTTGATATCACAGAGAGAAAGCGGGTGGAACAGGAGCTCAAGGCTAGCGAGCGCCGACGGCGCATGGCGCTTTCGGCATCACGCGTCGGTGGATTTGTGTGGGATCCCGAGACTGGTCAATCCGAACTGACGCCTGAACTTCAGGAGATTTTTGGCTTCCTGCCAGCCGGCATGGACAAAGGCACGCACCAGGAAATGTGGCTCTCGCGCGTGTACGCAGAGGACCGAGAAGTAGTCTTACGGCATATGCGGGAAAGCCAGTCTTCCGGGAGCATGGATTTTGAGTACCGCTATCATCATCCCCAGCTTGGGCTGCGCTGGCTCTACGTTAAGGGCCAAATGCGATCCGACGATTCCCGGGCGCCCGGAGGTCCGAGCGGCAAGGGTTTCGGTGGGAAAAAGGCCTATGGCGTGGTTCTGGATGTCACGGAACGAAAAAGAGTTGCGGAGGAGCTATCGCTTAGCCAGCAGCGCCTGATGATCGCGCTGGCGGCGTCCCGAACCGACACTTATCGCGTGGATCCGCAAACAAATGCAATCCTGTATCTCGGCCACAATCTCAAAGAACTGCTGGGCTTGGGGCCCGACGAGAACGTCCCATCGTGCGAGGAGTTTCTGAAGCACGTGCACCCGGACGATCTCTCCGCAGTTCGCGCCGAGGTAGCCCGTTCAAGGGCCGAGGGCGATTTTCAGTTGGAATATCGAGTCCTGCTGCCGGATGGGCGTGTTCGTTGGCTTTATGATAGAGGGCAGTTAATGCCCGATCCGATCAGCGGCGCCCCCGGCATCGTTGGGGCGTGCACGGATATCACGGAACGCAAGCACGCCGAAGCGGAACTCAAGCTCGTGCATGAACAACTTGAGGCCCGGGTGAACCAGCGAACGGCCGAGCTTCGGGCGGCACAGGAGGGCCTGCGCACGCTCTCCGGCCGCCTAATGCAATTGCAAGACGAAGAACGCAGGCGCATTGCGCGCGAGCTACATGACAGTTCCGGACAAGCCTTGGCCGCGCTGAGCATGTGCCTTTCCATGGTGGAGCGAGAGAAAGACAAATTGAGCGAGCGCGGGGCGAGGAATGTCTCCGATGGGACGCGCTTGGTGCGCGAGCTCTCGCAGGAACTGCGTACCATGTCTCACCTGTTGCATCCTCCCTTGCTCGACGAGGCCGGACTGGAATCGGCGTTGCGGTGGTTTGTCGACGGATTTGCGGAGCGTAGCGGAATCCGAATGGATCTAGAGCTTGCCCCGGAACTGGGACGTCTCTCCAAGGAGATGGAGATCGCTATTTTTCGCATCGTGCAGGAATCGCTGACGAACGTGCACAGGCATTCGGGAAGTAAAACCGCGCAAGTGCGTGTCTCTCGAGATACGCGGCAGGTGACGCTGGAGATTTGCGACCGGGGTCGCGGTTTGCCGTCCAACGGAAGTACGGAGCCTGTGGGACGCGCTGTGCCGGGCGTCGGAATTCAAGGCATGCAAGAGCGAGTCAGGCAGCTCGGCGGAAGTTTTGAGATTCAGTCAAGCAAAGGTTGCACTATCGTCCGAGTGGTCGTTCCTGCGCCTCTCGCTGAAGTTCGTACTTCCGGCAAGGTAGCGCAAACTACATCGAGCTAGAGCGGTCAAGCCTCAATAATGTGGTTGCGAATGGCGTAGCGCACCAGTTCCGTCACCGAATGGCAATCCAAGCGTCGCATGATGTTGGCCCGGTGTGTCTCCGCCGTCTTGACGCTGATACTTAGAGCCACGGCTACTTCCTTGCTGCTCTTGCCTTCAGCCAGTAACTGCAGAATCTGTTTTTGCCGCGCCGTCAGGCGCAACCCGTTCTTGCGATTGCTGTCGTCTTCGTTCTCTTTGGACGGGCGGCCCAGATAGCCTTCCAGAACCATCTGCGCGACTTTGGGCGTGAAGAAAGTCTTGTTGCGGCGCAACGCATCGACGGCGGATACCAAATCCCGTCCCGCATCGGACTTCAACAGATACCCGCGCGCTCCTGCTTCCAGTGTTTGCCGGATCAAAGGATCGGAATCGTACATGGTCAGGATCAGTACTTTCGTCGATACGGTCTTGAGTATTTCGCGCGCCGCCTCCAGACCATTTAGTTCCGGCATGCTCAAATCGAGAATCGTTACGTCGGGCTGCACCAGTTTGGCTTTCTCGACCGCTTCACGCCCATCTGAAGCTTCGGCAGCAACTTCCCAGCCGGGTTGCTCTTCAAGCAGCGTGCGCACGCCTTTGCGCACAACGTCGTGGTCGTCTGCCACTAATAAACGAAGGTTCGCCATCATAGCCTCCAAGCTGACTGGGTGCGTGGCTTTGCTGTGCTTACCGCGAAAACCTCACACTGATTTCTAAAGCAGGGGCGGTAGAGGGCCGGATTGGCGAACCTGAGGAGAAAGTTGCTGCATCTGAATTCACGCTATGCCTTCCCCAGCTATCCCTACAGCGTCTCGCCTTTGAAAACCTTTTTCTATACACATTATCCCGTATAACCCCTGATCCCCGCATTGCGGGGAAAACTCTAGGCGAAGCTGGCGAATTGAGACACTCTAAATAGCTGATGCTCCGCACAGTCGATACGGTCATTTATTTGCATCGATTTTTTTCGCGGCTAGATTTCGTACGGGTACTAAGGTGCGTACTAAGGTAGGCAGTCGCAGAGCGCAGCGAACGACTTCTTCCATGTTGCTGCCAAGGGCTTGACTCCGAGGCACGAGCAGGACAGGCTTAAACGAATCGGCGCTCAGGAGCAACCGGGATGCGACGTTATCTATTTGCGGGAGTTTTGATCTTCGCCGCGACGCGAGGATTGGCCGGACAAACGCAACCCGCGCGAACTGCGCCGCAAGCACAGCCCACAGCGAAATATGTGGGATCGCGGGCATGCCAAACGTGTCACGCCGATATCTATGCGCGCTGGCAAAAGACGCCCATGGCCAACGTAGTCCGCGATCCACGCGAGCATCCTGATGCCATCATTCCGGACCTGGCCACCAACACCATCAACAAATTCACGCGCGACGACGTTGCCCTGGTTTACGGCAGCATCTGGAAGCAGCGCTACTTCACGAAAATTGGCAACGACTACTATCCTCAGCCCGCACAGTGGGACGTAATGAATCACGTCTGGCGGCCGTATGTTGTTGCGAATGGCACCGACTGGTGGGCGCCGCTCTATCCGCCCGACAATATGCAGCGGCCCACGAGCGCGCTCTGCGACGGCTGTCATTCGGTGAATTTCAACGTCAGCGATCACAGCTTGACGGAATGGAATGTGGGCTGCGAGCGGTGCCATGGGCCGGGCAGCGAACACGTAACTCGTCCGGCGCGCGACAATATCCAAAATCCGGCGCGGATGGATTACGTCCACGCCAATGACACCTGTATTCAATGCCACTCACAGGGCCGCCCGCTTACCAATCCCATCGGGGGCAAGTATTATGACTGGCCCGTCGGCTTCCAAATGGGACTCAACTTGCAGGATTATTGGCGACTGGAAGAAGACAAACTCGGCGAGACAAGCTTCACGCACTTTGCCGATGGCACGGCACACAAGAATCGCATGCAGGGCAATGACTTCGTGCAGAGCGTCATGTACCGCCGCGGCGTGACCTGCTTCAGTTGCCACGACGTGCACGGCACTGCGAACTACGCGCAACTGAGGCGCCCCGCAAACCAGATCTGCCTCACTTGTCACGGGCCTGACCAGCCAAACGGACCTCGCACCGCCACGCTCGAGGAGCACACCCATCATCGCGCGGGCACTCCAGGAAGTGAATGCGTCTCGTGCCACATGCCGGCGATTCAAACGACCGTCGCGAACATTAACGTGCATGCGCACACGTTTGAGTTCATCACGCCGGCCATGACAGACGAATATAAAATCCCCAATGCCTGCACCACCTGCCACACGGATAAGACGACTGCCTGGGCTACGGACGCCCTTCGCCACTGGCCCGAGCGCTCCCCCTGGCGTTTGGAGTGAAAGACGGCTGAAGCGCCGCTTTTGGAAATCCCGAGCCAGTTTTCTCGCGAAGCGTGGGAGCAGGTCCCGGGACGCGCTGCGTTCGCACGACCAAGGCGTGGTGGCGCGTTCCGGGATTTTTGCCCAGTGGGTGAATGTTCCGTCTAGGGGGGCAGAGTGCTTGTCGCAGCGGGGTCAGACCCCGGCGCGACGCCACAGAGGAGTTGCGATTGGCTAGTTTAATTCAAAGGAGACGCTGACAACTGTCTGTGACTCGATGGGTTCCCCCCCGAGCGTGGCGGGACGATAACGCCATTGGCGGATAGCGGCCAAAGCCGCGTCTACCAGACGCTGATCGCCATTGACGACTTTGAGGTTCTTGGGAACTCCGTCTGTCCCGATCGTCGCGCTGACGTGCACCTCGCCTCGTATCCGCGATTGCCGGGCGACGGTGGGATAAACGGGAGGTACCTGTTGCAAAAGCACGGCTGCCTGCAGGGTTGCCGCTCGGCCGCCCGGCTGTGCTTGCTGAGCAGGCCGGGGCAGTTCCTGCCCGTTCCCCGCCAGGACGTCGCCAAAAGAACCGATTGGCGGGGTAATGCCGTCGAAAATAGACGGTGCCATCACCTGGGCGGTCGTGGGCACGGATTCAATCACGCGAGGACGGGAAAGCACCAGTTTGCCGGGTTGCCCTCGTTTTGCCTGACTCGCCTCCTGAGTATTCTCCGGAGTGCTGGAAGCGTCGGAACTGGAAGATGACTTCGCGGATTCGCTTCGCGCTGCTGCAGCCGCAGCGGACTGTGCTTCGCGCCGCGAAGGCGAACTATCGCTGAAGGGCGATCCCGCATCCCCGCCGCTTCTCAAGATCCAACGGCGATTACTAATGTCGGCCACTTCGACTTGAAATGCAGGCGCTCCCGCCGCCAAATCTGCCGAACCGCTTAAGCCTTTGTTGGCCGTCGCCTGTACGCGTGTCCTCAGGGATGGCACGCTCGCAACGATACCGAGCACCAGGAGGACTCCAGCGGCCGTCCCGATCGCTACCTTGACGGCCTGAGAGCGCAGCATTTCCCGCGCCGTCAATTCGCGTTCCTGATTGGCGAGCGGATTTTCACGTTCCTGACTTGCGGGCGCGCGTTTGTTTGATTGCCCAACGTATGGAGCCGGAACCGGAAACGCCGCTTTCAAAGGCGCAGATTGCGTACGCCTCTCACCGGGAACTACGGTCGAGGGACCTCCAGCCCTTCTGAAACCGGCGGGAGCTGAATCCGTAATCTCCGACGCCGAAGCGTCCACCGGCCCGCTCTGCACAGCCCAGTGGCGATCCGTAGATTCAACAGGGATACCAGGAACGCGGAATTCATCGGGCTCGTGAGACCGGAGATGCGCGCGACGCGTGAGATCAATTCCGCCTTCTGCCACGGATGTGTTCGTCGCTTCTGCCGCCGGATTAATTGCCGCGCGTGGGGTTCGAGGCGCCTCCCCATCGGTGTGATCCAACGCAGCCGGCGCAGCAGGTCTAGCTGCGGCGATCTTCGGGGCGCTGGAAGCCATTCGCTGTGCCGCCTGCGCGGATGCAATCTGCGTAGCGGCCGGCGACGTGGCATCATCTGCTTCAGGTGCCTCTGGGCGTTTCGTAACCTCTGGAATCGGCAGAGCGGCTGAATCAGCTGAAAGCGCTTCGGCGGCCGCTTCGACACTATGTACAGCTCCGGAATCTTCGCCAATCAGCGCTGGCGTCTCGGGGTGGATCGCCGGTTTCAGCCCTCCGGTTTCCTGCGTCGGATTCGGCCGAGCGGCGTCCGGCGAGCTTTCTTGCACGGACGTCGAATTACTGCGATCAACGGTCTCCGCTTGGCGAATTCTGCGCGCAGCTTCAGGCCTCGACTCCGCGCCTAACCAGTCATGAATCTGGACTCTCGCATTCCCATTCAATTCAACAAAACGCAAGCCGCCGCCTTTTCCCGACTCGTTCAGCCACGCTACTTCGGCGTAACTTTCGACGTGGTCGTTCTTCCCAGGCAACTTGAATTTCAGAAGCACGGCCTGGCCCAGGCTAACGGGAGTTACGCTTTGAAAGCCCAGTCCGCCTTCACCCAGATCAAGGATGATGGCTCCATTGTCCGCGCCAAAGTCTGCGTACGTCAGACCGTCGATCCGGCGACGCGCGTAGGACCTGCGCTCGACTTGAGATGATGGTGAAACCGAGCTCGCGAATGATGACATGATTGGCTTACTCCGTACCTTTTACTTCGGCGTTGCCGAAGCTAGTTTTAGCTCTTGCCAGCCCCCTGGGAATTCAATCTGAAAGCGATCAGCCTGATCGAAAAGGACGAATGCTTGGACGTCTAGCAACCTTTGATTTGCGAACTCTCTAAGCTTGTCCTGGAAAGCTGGGTCGCTTTCCGCAGGCCAGTTGAATGGGCGAAGGATCTCGAGGGCAATCCGTGCGCGCTGCCGGGCGGGAAGGAAGGTCGCATAGCTCAACCGGACTTGCTCTTGCGAACTCAAGCTTCCATCGGCTCGCAGGCGGCTCATGACTAGGGCTCCGGGGCCATCTGCCAGCCGATAGTCTGAATCCGTATGATTCTGAATCTCATAGGCTAAGTACAAGGCCGCGTTAGCCGAATCCCGTTCGCGGAGCTGGGCGCCCACGTAGGTAGCGGTGATGGCGCCGGAGTTCCACGGCTTGGGGCCGTTCCCAGCACTGGTGCGCAAATACAAAATCGCAGCTGTGAATACCAAGGCGAAAAGAAAACCAATAATTGGTAATTTATTTCCTCTCACGTTACCTCGCTACCCACCATTTACCCTTAGTTATCAGTCTCTTCCAGTAGATCCTAAGAAATACACGATTGGGAAAAGTGCTCTTACCACCTTGCTTCTCATCCTCTAGGAGCAATCATCGTGCCTTAATCCGCAGATTCTAAGGCATGCCATCGCTAGCTGCATCGGCCCTGACCCAGTACTTCGACCTGAACATCCAATTCGGTGTTCGCCCGACCCCTGACGTGACGTCGCTCTGGCTTTTTACCCGTCGGCGAGCGTTACCACGGTTGCGGCGAGCAGGGTGTTCCCAGCAAACCTGATCTTGCCGCATTCGGCCCGTGGGCGTGGCCCATTTGCCGAATCGTGTGGGAGAAGATTGTGACCAGTTGCTATCGCTGGACCTGTTCTGTTTATCGAGTTGCTGGCCTTCTTGCTTCTCTCCTGCTCCTGGCGCAGATTTCTCGCGCCCAAGGGCCGCCGAGAGAGCGAATCATCAATGCCATCAATGAGTTGGAGACGGCGCGGCTCCCGGGCAGCGTGCATCCGCTCGCGCGACCGCAATTTGATCGGGGCAAAGCTGCCGATTCCATGCTGATGTCCCGGGTCACCATGTTCTTCAAGGTGTCCGTGGGCCAGCAAGCCGAGCTTAACCTGCTTTTATCCGAACAGCAGGATCGCTCTTCGCCGAACTATCGCCGCTGGCTCACTCCGCAGGAGTTTGGTAGCCGCTTCGGGTTGAGCCAGAACGATATCGACAAGATCGTCTCCTGGCTCGAGAGCCGCGGATTCACGGTGCAGGAAGTGCCAGCAAGCCACAATGCAGTGAGCTTCTCCGGTTCCGCGGCGCAAGTGGCCGCCGCCTTTCATACGGAAATACACCACTATGTTTTGAACGGCGCGCAACACTATGCCAATTCGGGTGTCCCCTCTATCCCTGGTGCGCTGTCAGATGTTGTGTCCGGCTTTGTCGCGCTAGACGATTTTCAGCCAAAGCCGAGAACCATTCGGCGAACCATGCCCGTTCCGAAGCCCACCCTCAGCGATGGTTCAGGACACCATTTTTTGGCGCCCGACGATTTCGCCACAATCTATGATTTGAAACCGCTCTATGGCAGGGGAATTGACGGCACAGGCCAGAAAATCGCCGTGGTTGGTCACACCGATATTCAACTCGGTGACATCGAGGAATTCCGCAGCCTCATGAGTTTGCCATTCAACGATCCCCAAGTTGTGCTTGTGCCGGGATCTCCTGACCCCGGAATGCTAAACGACTACGTACAGGAGGCCGATCTCGATCTGGAATGGGCAGGGGCGGTGGCCAGAAACGCCTCCCTAATTTACGTCAACTCTTCGAATGCCTGGGATTCGATGCAGTATGCGATAACGAACAACGTCGCACCGGTGGTTAGTGTGAGCTTCGCGGTGTGCGAGCCGCAGTTGAGCCAATCAGACGTCTCGTTTTTTACTTCGCTCGGCGAGCAGGCAAATGCCCAAGGCCAGACCATCGTCGCGGCCTCTGGAGATAGCGGCGCCGCAGGCTGCGACGACTTTTCTAACGCCGCCCACGTGCAAGCTACGCAGGGGTTGGCCGTCGCGATGCCGGCGAGCCTGCCTTATGTGACTGCGGTAGGAGGAACCGAATTCAACGAGGGTTCAGGAACCTACTGGAACGCAACCAACAACACCAATAACGGGTCGGCGCTTTTCTATATCCCCGAAGTCGCCTGGAACGATAGTTCGCCCGTTAACGGAATCGAAGCAGGTGGCGGCGGCGCGAGCACGCTCTTCAGCAAACCTTTCTGGCAAACAGGTCAAGGGGTACCTAGCGACGGCGCTCGCGACGTTCCCGACCTCTCCTTCAGTGCTTCACCGAACCATGATGGCTACTTCGTGTGCTCCGAACTTTTCAGTTCGCAAACGCAAACGTTTACTCCCGTCTGCCCTGGCGAGTTTTTCCCCGTTGGCGGAACCTCGGCAAGCACGCCCGCGTTTGCAGGCATCGTGGCGCTGCTGAATCAGGCCGTGAATTCACCCCAGGGAAATATCAACAGTCTCCTATACTCTCTGGCTGGCCTCTCGCCAAGCCCATTTCACGACGTCATCAGCGGCAGTAACGCGGTCCCCTGCCAAATGAATCCGCCCAGTCCCAATTGCCCCGCGAGCGGCAGCAACGCCGGATTGATGGGCTTTGCTGCGGGTCCGAAATACGACATGGCGTCGGGACTCGGTTCAGTCGATGCCGATGCTCTGATTCGTGATTGGCCGTCGATTACCTCGCCGCCCGATTTCAATATCAGCGTGTCGCCTCCGAGCCTGACGCTGAATCGCGGCAGCGTGGCAACTGCGCAAATCATCGTGAGCAACAGCGGCGGGCTGGGAGGCACGCCTTCTTTAGCTTGCAACATGCCCGCAGTTTTCATGGGCATAACCTGCTCGATTGCGCCCAGTGCCGGCACTAACAACTTCACCCTAACCATCATGGCGGCGAGGAGCGCGGTGCTCCATCCGGCCGCGACCATGGATCGAACCGGAGGTCGATTCGGCAGGCCATTCGACGGCCGCCCCGCGACTCTGCTCATCCTTACTTACCTGCTCGGCGCCTGCCTGATGGTCGCCTCGATCGTCGCGTGCTCCCGCGCCGCTTTCCCGTATCCGTGGCAACGGGAACGCAGCAAAGCAAAATTCGTGCCTTTGTTTGCAACCGCTTGCTCGCTCGCCCTGCTGATCGGCTGCGCCGGTGCTACCTCCACGAGTATGACTTCCTCCCCGCAATCTCAAACGCCGCCACTGTCCATTCAAGTGGCGCCACAAAACATGATCCTGGGCCAAAATCAGCAACAGCAGTTCGCGGCAACCGTGGCGAATTCCTCCAACACATCCGTCACCTGGTCGATAAGTCCAGCCCTCGGCACGATCAGTTCCGCTGGCTCAACCGTCGGCGTCTACACCGCTCCATCGACGATCGGAGCAAATCAGACTATAACCATTACCGCGAGCAGCATGGCCGATCCCACGAAGCAGTCATCCACCAACCTTCAACTCGTCGCGCCCGAGACGGGCTCGGTCGTGGTGATCGGAAAGGTGAACGGACTGAGCCACAGCTTGGGGATCTCCCTCACGGTCGATTAAATGCGGTACGGTTGGATTGCTGCGCTCAAGAGATGCGCCGGAGAGACCGTATGAAAAAGCGGATCTCGATCATAACGCGCCCCAGCAAGCGTATAGCGCGTTTCGCTACGGTTATAGCGCTATTGGCTGCGATGCCGCTCTCACCGACCGTTGCGGCGGCGGACAAGTGGGTGGAAGCGCGCAGCCCTAATTTCATCGTGGTAAGCAACGCGGGAGAATCGCAGGCGCGCAAGACAGCCATTCAGTTTGAGCAGGTGCGCGCTCTCTTTCGCCAATCTTTAGCTGCGGCACAGACTCATGCCTCGCCTGTGATGATCATTTTTGCCGTCAAGAATGAGGATTCCCTGCGTGAATTGCTCCCGGAATATTGGGCGCAAAGAGGGCAGTCGCACCCGGGCGGAATTTTTGTGAATCGGCTGTATCAGTTCTCCATGGCCGTCAATCTGGCGGCGCATGGCGACAATCCTTATGAAGCGATCTACCACGAGTATTATCACTCTCTGACCATGCCTTACTTTCCCGGCCTGCCGCTTTGGGTGGCGGAAGGGCTGGCCGATTTCTACGGCAATTCGGAGATCAGCGACAAGACTGCGGGCCTGGGGCGCCCAAATCCAGGGCTCATCACTGTATTGCGGAGCTTGCCTCTGATTCCGCTGGAGACGCTCTTCCAAGTGAACCAGCGCTCGCCCTATTACAGCGAACAAAGCAAAGTGTCCATTTTTTACGCTGAGTCCTGGGCGCTGATCCATTACTTGATGCTCGGCGACAAGGGCATTCATCGCGAGGCCTTGCTCAAACTGAATGGCTGTCTTGCGCGCCTGCGATTCTCCCGCGTTGCCTTAATGCCAATGGCTCGACGGGCGATATTAAGGCAGCCTCGAGCAATACATACGAGGGGAATACTTCTTTTACGTCTCCGTGCCCGCACCGGCGAAAATACCCGAATCCGAAGTAACGGTTCGCGTTCTGCGGGATGCGGAGGCGGACGGTTACCGAGGCAGCTTCCTGGCCATGCACGGACAATATAAGGAAGCGCAGGCTCTGGTGGATGAAGGGGAGCGCCTCGATCCAAAGGTGGCGCGCGTGCAACAGGCCCAGGCTGTGGTCAACTATTTCCAGGACCGCCAGACTCAGGCGCTTGAGGCGCTCAATGCTGCTGTGGCGCTCGATTCGAGTGATGCGCTCACGCGTTATCTGCGCGCGGAGCTGAGCTATCGTTCCGCGGGACAGCCGCTAGCCCGGGAGAGTAAGGTCCAGATCGAAGAGGATCTGCGCCAAGCCATTGCCATCAGCCCCGAATTCGCAGCCGCCTACGGATTGCTATCGGTGTGCTTGATGACTGACGAAGGCGGGCTCGCGGAATCGTTCAATCTGGCGAAAAAAGCGGAGTCGCTCGAGCCGGGTAATGGTCGTTATCAATTTGTGATGGCTCAGGTGTTGGCTCGAATGCGGCGCTACGATGATGCTGAAACGATCGCGCTCCGCGTGCTCGCCAACGCTTCCGAGCAACAAGAGCAGGACGAAGTCAATCGCTTCCTCGAATTTGTCCGTAAAGCCCGCAGCGCGCCTGCGCCCAACAATCGGCAACAACTTTCAAATCCGGTCGCGTCCGCAGGCCCAAACTAGAGAGGCGAACCGGCTTGCGCACTAAGTGCGTCAGAACGGATTCAAAGACCGCGAAGAGAACACAAATGCGATGGCCACCCTGGAAGGCACAGGCTTGCCATCTTGCAGCGGCGCCTGAAATTCCCACCCGGCCGCGGCGCTGAGCGCCAGCGGCGCGAACCCTCCCTCCATATCGCGAAGCACCTTAATATCGCCCGTCGAGCCATTGGCATTAAGGCTCACCTGCACGACCTCTGCTCCGGCGGCGACGGTGCTGGGCGGATAGTTGGCATATTCCACAGAGAGAATGCCCGGAGCGATAAAGCCGCTGCGAGTGTCGCTGCCGTATTCTTGCGTGGGGAATATCGGCGCAAAAGGTGGCAGTGTGGTTAGCTTCACGGCATGGCGAAATACAAAGGCCACCAGCATTTCTGAATCCTCGGCTCTGTCATTCAGCGAAGCGGCGGCAAATTTCCACCCCCGCAGGGATTGTGCCGCTACATCCGTGAATGGAGGCACGTCCTGCAAGACGGCGATTTTCTTGATCTCTCCCTGGGCGCTCAGCGATACGTTGAACACCACGATTCCTTCGGCGGTCGTCTGAAGCGGAAACTGCACGTCAGCCGCAGAGATCGCTCTCGCCGGCTTGAACGTACTTCGCGTCGCATTCTGCGCCTGGGGCGCCGCGTTTTGGGGTTGGTCCGTCCGACCGGACGCCGATCCCTCTCGGCCTGTCTGCGCGTATGCTTGCCAAGGCCGCGCGACGCAAAGCAACACACCTGAAGCAAAGAATAAGATCGCCGCGATCACGCGCATGTATTTAGCGCTCATATTGGGCCGCCTCCCAGCGGGGCACTGCCACACCCATATTGGATGATTCAGGTGAAGATTGGCGTTGCAGCGAAAGGCGCCTGAAGGATGCGCTTTCGCTCTATCACCAAGTCCGCCTCACCTGGTGCGGGGATCACGCCTATAATAGCGCGATTTCCTGTGGCCCGAAACCGAGGCGAAGTCCCGGGGCGGGGGCTTTCTCGTGGTAAAGAAGTTGAGGTCAAGGCGCTAACAGGATGTAGTCAGCCGGTAAGGAACTCACCTTTGAATAGAAGACACGTCTCTCTCGTGATTCTCGTGCTGGCCTTTTTCTGCGGCTGCAAGCGCCCTAACGATATCGTCTGGTCTTTTGCCACGCCACGCCCGTGGGTACTCGCCTCCGATTCAGAAATCCTCACACCTGTAGTCGACGGCGAAGTAGTTTTCTTTTGCGGCGGATATGCTGAAAAAGAAGGCTCAGCGATCTATGCCCTCGATGCACAAACGGGGAAACCGAAATGGCAATATGCCGTGGGCAGTTGCGTCGCGGCGCCCATCATCGCTTCGGGGGTACTCGTTTTGTTTGCCTCAGCACAACATGGCGATCGCATCGTCGTCTACGGGCTGGACAAAGTATTGGGCCGGCAACAATGGAAGGTCGAACTGCCCGGCAATCCGCGGCCTCCGGCGCCTGTATTGGTCGGCAATTTTGTGTTCTTCGCGCCCGGGTCGCGAAGCGTCCTGCGCATCGACGTGCGCGACGGCTCCGTGCGGACGTTCGACATCGATGCCAATGTCACAGTCGAGGCTGCGAACCCGTGGGTCACGGGCACGCGCGAGGCGGCGCTTTTCGGATATGGCAAATCCTCCTGGCGCTCGCGTATGGATAGCGAAACACTCGAGTCAGGACCTCCGCTCGGCGAACCTGTTGGCTCGCTTGTGGGTTTGGCTACCGACGGCCGCACCCTGCTCCTCGCCGATGGGGATGGAAACCTGAGCTCCTTCGATCTACAGAAGGGAAACGTGACTTGACGGCATCACTGGAACAAGATTTTGAGCGCGCCTCTTCTTGCCGATGGCAAGGTTTTCGTGGATGTCTACAAGCAAAAATACGCACTCGCGGCGCTGGCCCTCGCCTCAGGTGACGAGCTCTGGCAGATTCAGCAGGGCAGTTCCGAGGCACCGTATTGGCAAGATGGCCGGCTATACGTGGCGAGCGGCACCACAGTGTTGGTAGTGGATGGCGCCAGCGGCAAGATTGAGCGGCGTTTCGCGGCGCCGACTGAGGTTATCACCACGCCTATTCCCGACGGCGACTTGGTGCTGTTCGGGACGGCTCGCGGCGTTCTCTACGCCGCCAAAGCGCGTTAGGCTGGCACATTGCACGTCGTCCAGTCTCAGCGCGCTTAACTTGCGCTCGCAGGCTTGGCCATGGGGCTGGTCAGGGCGGAGCCGGTCTCGGCCACGTCTCGTGCGAAAACTTCCTTGGCTTCGTTCGGCTCGATGGGAATTACCGCTTTCACTTGCGTTCCGCGTCCTGGCGAAAGAATCTGCAACTCTCCACCGAAGTCCTTGATGCGCTCCCGCATTCCGCTCAATCCCATGCCGAGCGCCCCACCTGAAGCAATATTGGCGAGCTCTTCAGGCCCGATGCCCATGCCCTCGTCTTCGATCTCCAGAACGAGTCGATCGGCTGATTGCACAACTCGAATGGAGGCTGTGGAACTGCCGGAGTGCCGGTGAATATTGATGAGGGCTTCCTGCACCACGCGAAAGAGCGCAGTTTCCATCTCGGGAGCGAGGCGCGCACTGCCGCCGAACTCGAGGTGAATTTTGATCCCACTGCGCTTCTCGAATCCGTCCACGTACCAACGCAGCGCCGATCCAAGCCCTAGTTCGTCGAGTAAAGGCGGATGCAGCAGGTAAGAGATGGTGCGCAGTTCGTCGCAGATCCGCCGCGCGTCCCCGATGCTCGTCGCCACACGCAGTGCCAATTGAGGATTCCGTGGCGCCAGCTCCTTTTGGATTCCGGCAAGCTCGAGCTTCAGGGCCGTGAGCGCCTGCCCGGTGCTGTCGTGCAGATCGCGCGCAATGCGGCGGCGTTCGTCGTCTTGCACGCGCAGCAACCGCAGCGAAAGCTCCCGCAGGTTTTGGTTGCTTTGCTGGAGCTGCGTAGTCCTTTCGCGTACGCGGAACTTCAGTTGCGTGCGCGACCTTACCAGCGCGTCATGGGCGCACCCGAGCCTTAGCACGGCCCTGCGCCATCCTTCTCCAAGGGCGATTACCGCGCCGCAAAACAGGAGAAAGAGCAATTCGCCAATCGCATCCCTTTGAGTGTAAGGACCTAGAATCCGGTAGGGAGGAAGGAAGAGCGCATTGGCGGCGAGACAACCGTAAATCGTGCATAGAATCGCTGGCCAGAGTCCGCAATACCACGCGGCAAACACCGTTGCCGCGGAGATGCTGACGTACTGCATCGATCCGCCCAGAACCGGCTGGAAAAGCGATCGCAAGCCCAGCGCTGCCGTCATCACAATGAACGCGATGACATAGCGCCTTAACTTGCCACCTCGAAGTGGAAGCAATGCAAGCGTACGATTGGCTGAATGCCGAGCCGACATGCTGTCCTTGCGTGAAAACTGAGGATGGGCAGGTGCATCCTATCACGACAGCTTGCCCTCACCAAATTACAAGGGCGAATGGTGTCCGGCGAGAAAAGGTTTGTGGCCCGCCTTTGGCGGCTGGCAAAAAAATGGAGTCGGATTTACTCTCTCCCCGTCTAACTCTTTTCCACTGTGGCTATTTCGAGGAATTTAGGTGGGGGCACCTTACTGAAGCGAAAGGAAAGATCAAATACCTCTGTGCGGCGCTCTAAATGACAGGGGCAGAGTCAACTTCAAATAAGCAGCCGCCAACGCTTAGGCTCATGCGCGAACAAAGCATTCATCGGATGTTCGAACTCGGCGTAATCCTGAAGGGCTTGCATGCTCTCCTCGAACTGTGCACGGGTGTGCTGATCCTGGCGCTGAGCCCAACGGCCGTCTCAAATTTCTTCTTTGCTCTCGCGCGGCGCACGTGGACCTACGATTCGCGCGACCTCCTGGCCAATTTCCTGGTGCGCTCCGGACTGCGCATTTTGAACGGAGGCCAGCATTTCGCTGCAATCTATCTCCTGGTGCATGGCTTCATAAATATGGGGCTGGTAATCGGCCTCCTTGCTAACGCTCTGTGGTCGTATCCGGTATCGGTTGCAGCCATCGCGCTCTTCATGGCCTATCAGCTCTATCGCTACGCGCACACGCGAGCAACTATTTTGATTCTGTTGACTGTCTACGACGCGGTCGTGTGCTGGCTCGTGTGGCACGAATACCGCTTGCGGCGAAAGTCACCAGCAGGATAAGCGGTTTGCGAGAGGCAGTTGCAGCTTCGAGGCGAAACGAAAGTCACGCGCGTGCGATAAAAGAAAGTCGACCGCTCCGCAAATTATGCCGCGCCGCCGTCCTGAATCGACGTTTGGTAGCTCAGCGTCTCCACCCAGTTGCCATCGCGCTTGACCCACACGCGCGTGATCTGTAGCGGCCTGCCGCGATCGGGCGTATGCCGCGAGCTCATCACTACCGTATCGCCAAATTCAAATAGTTTCGCCGAAGAGAGCGGGGTTGGCGCAAGCCCGGCCATATTCGAACGCCGCAGCTCGGCCATGCGTGTGGGCTTATCGAGCAGCCGATCGCTGTTCGAGCTCGCGGCGATGAATTCTTCGCCCGTGTGCCCGTCCCATCCCGCGGCATCCTGCTTCATGGCGGACGTCTCGAGCGCCATGTATGCATCGATTACGGCTCGTTCCGCCTCGGTTTTCGGTGTGTATTGGACGCTCTTGCAGGGATTCTGACAATCTTTGCCCGCCCCCGGCGTCACGGTGGGCGGCGCGTCCAGCGATCTCACTTCCTGATAGACGAGCGCGCGCCAGCCCGCCGACCGCTTCACCCACACGCGCAGGGCGTGCATCTTGCCGCTGCTCACCTGAAACGTCGCGACCTGTCCGTAATCGTGCCGCGCAGGCTGTACCCTGCCTTCGTCACCGATGACCGGTTTCGGCACCGCGGCCAGAACCTGTGCACGGTTGAGCGTTTTTCCGTTGACGTCGATCCACAGGAAGTCCGCATCGAGCAGCTTGCCGAGCGCTATGTTGTCGGCTTTAGCGACGGCTTGCGCGAACTCTCGATCCGCTGCGGAATTTGCCGGGTCTCCACCACCGGCAGCAGCAAAAGATAGCGCGGCGGAGAGCAGCACGGCACACGAAACCGCAACACCTGAACTCACACGAAGGCCGCTCATTTGAATTCTCCTTAATTTGGCGCGCGTACGCGAAATCCCCGCCTCTTTCATTGCACAAAGCCCAATCGTCGCGCAGCATACATCTACGCGCAATCCCCAGGCAATCCCCGCCCGACTGTAGCCTTGGATATTGGCGAATCCTGGGGTAGCGCATAGCTACCGGCGCGTTTATCCTCCGAGCAGCACGTTTTGAAGTTATCGCGTGCGAAAAGTCGACGGCGAGTCGAGTTTCCCGCGCTAAAAGAAGTAGAATCCTTATGCCAAACAACCCAGCACGCGTCTGCAGTCCGCAGTGATTGTAATACCTTGCGAAGCAAAATTGGCAGCGGCAGGCATGAGAGCTTTAATGCTCTCCTCCGAAAAAAAGCTAAATTGAGGAATTGGCTTTCGCTTGAGATTCGCCACGCGCTGCGGGGAGTCCCGTATTGTACAGACGCGTTGCTATCCGATACTTATGCTCGGGCACCAACGAGTCCCGCGTCCGGCCTCGCCGTGCCCGGAGGCGACGTGACCCTAACTGCGACAATCCTCGTGGTCGATGATCACCAGCTCGTGCGGCGCACTTTGCATTCCCTGCTTGCGCAGCAGCCACGTTGGAAGATTTACGAGGCTGCAAACGGCCAATTGGCCGTCGATCAGATCCTCGAGATCAAGCCCGATGTCGTGGTGATGGATATCGTTATGCCAGTCATGAGCGGCATCGAAGCGGCGTATGAGGTGCGCCGGCGCGTCCCGGACACAAAGATTATTCTGATGAGCAGCCATTACACCCCGGAGGAGGCCGCGCTTTTGGCGCGGCTATTCGGCGACGGTAATTTCGTCCCGAAATCCGCAACCGGCACAGAGTTGGTCGCGGCGATCAACCGCGTACTGACCGTGGGGGGCCAGGCAGTCTAAGGAGTAAGCACTCGGGCCAACTGTCCTCTGGTCTCTTAATCTCCCGATCAGGTTGCGCCCTGCCTTGCGAATCGTTCCCTTGTCGGGGAAGAGCGTCATTTGAGTTCGCGGAGGAGTTCAGCAGCTTCGGAGTGAGTGAGAACTCCTTTGCGCTCCAACATCTTCAGAAGCTTGCCGGCGAACCGCGAATTCGACTTAAAAATTTCCAAACTTACTGCGGGAGGGGCCGTGCGGAACGCGATTTCTTCGTCCGAGGAACTGTCTTGCAACCAGGATTCGAGCGTGGCGCGCTGCTCGGCGGTGATTTGCTCGAAGATCAGGCCCATCCCGGAAGACATGTGGCAGGACGTAACTTTCGCTTGAAATTCGACGGGCTCGTCGTTTTTGGTCAATTCAAGCCGAACTGGAGTGCCGATCGGAAGCGGATTCAGGGTGTCGATGTAGCAACCCTCCGAGCTCAAGTCGGCCGTCCGCGCGGACATTCGGGCGCCCACCCGAAGATCAATCAGTTCGGCGTGGCAGATGAAAGCCTGGCGCTGCACATCGCGCCGCTCGAGAGTAGCCGTTTCTTCACCGATGGACTGCGCAAGTTTGTCAGACATAGTAGAACCTCCGGCGGCACTCATTAGCGACGATAGTGCGCGCGAGTGTAGGCGTATCCGTACACGTTTTGCTCAATGCTGTAGGTTTGGGGCAACCACCAGAGCTTGCGAACGACGCCATAGCGCGACGTACGCATCTTGTGACCCAGCCAGGCTGCGCCCACAGCGTAGGCCGCGCCATAGGCTTCCATGGCTACGGGATGGCCTAGCATATGGCGCAGGATGGGGTTCTGCTCCTGAAATCCGCCGAAGTTGAAATCGCGCTCGGTCTGGCGGTAGTCCATGGTCTTGGCCGTCAGATCCGCGGCCAGCAGCGCCATCACCGGCTTATCCTGGAGCACCGCCACGATAGCGTTCTGCTTGCTTGCGAAGTGTGGCTTGGCGGGCTTGTTGTCTTTGACTGCCTGGCAGAGCGAAGAGCCGATCAGGATGCATTCGATGAGCATTGTCATTGGCCTCTGCCTTAGTAAAAGCAGGGCAGGGGCCATATCGAATGCGTTAAGTGCATGGCCACCAGTCAGATAGATGAGCCCCCGGCTGTTTAAAAATTACCCGTGTACAGCGAAGTGTTCAGATGTCGATGCTGTGTACGCACGGCTTACAGTCGAGGTGAGACAACGACCGCGGGAGAGAGCGTAAAAGGGGCGGTCTCCGTATCTCAAACGGACGCAATTGTACTGGCAGAGGCGATAATGCGCTCTCGCGCCGACATCAGGCCATAAGGGCGAATAAATCGAACTGATCGTGGATTACGCGCCGGTTA
>Ga0207025_1008_pt1 | contig 35348 bp, 25 predicted proteins | sample Alteio_BWMinCont_45_FD_153261 | JGI IMG/M metagenome (GOLD analysis project Ga0207025, IMG submission 153261) | Enriched cells from forest soil in Barre Woods Harvard Forest LTER site, Petersham, Massachusetts, United States -... | ecosystem: Environmental > Terrestrial > Soil > Temperate forest >... | reverse complement strand
TGCGACAACGCCAAGCTTGAAGCAAAGGCCGAACAGCTGAGGCAAGTGGTGAATCGCAGCCCGATCGAGACCTCGGCCGGACCCATTTCCGCGACAATCAGTACCGGCGGGATGGCCAGTGCCGAATGCCCCGGGGCTGGATTGAATGATCTTCTGCGCGCGGCGGACACGGCCCTTTACCGCGCGAAGATGTTGGGCCGCAATCGCGTGCAGATGGCTGGGCCAGCCGATATTGAAGCTGTTGCAGCTCGCGCGGGCTCAGGGTCGATGGCATCAGAGACACTCGATTCATCTATCGCAAGTAAGTAGCTAGCCAGTCCAGAAAATTCTTGTACCAAAGCTGGCTATTTTGCGGCTTGGTAATCCAGTGACCTTCGTCGGGGAAAATGAGCAGCTTGGAGGGCACATTCTGGCGCTGCAGGGCTGTGAAGAACTCTAAAGATTGTGTGTAGGGCACGCGATAGTCCATTTCACCGGCGATCACCAACGTAGGAGTCTTGAAGGTCCCCAGGGCCGCAGCGTAAGTGCTCGGGGACCATTTACGATAGCCTTCCGGATTGGACCAAGGCGTCCCCGCCAAGTCGTGCTCCACGAACCATAGCTCTTCGGTGGCGCCGTACATGCTGTCGTTGTCGTAAGGTCCGGCGTGGCTGATGATCGCTTTGAAGCGTCCGGTATGCGTGGCAAACCAATCCATCATGTAGCCGCCGTATGAGCCTCCAGCAGCGGCCACGCGGCTGGGATCTGCAAAGGGGTAGTGCGCGAGGACGTAGTCTGTGCCTTTCATCAAATCGTCGTAAACTTTTCCGCCCCAATCATCTCTGATGTCGTCGACGAATTTCTGTCCGTAGCCGGTCGAACCGCGCGGATTGATCATTACGGCTATATAGCCGGGCGAAGCGAACAACTCTTCATTCCAGCGATATCCCCAGGAGTCGGTCCAGGCTCCCTGCGGGCCGCCGTGTACAAGCAGGAGCAACGGGTATTTCTTAGAGGCATCAAAGTGCGGCGGGCGGATGAGCAATCCCTCCACGCGCGTTCCGCCAGCGCCCTCGAACCAGAACGGTTCGGGGGGATTTATATCCAGTTGCGAGAGCAAATTCGCATTGTGATGAGTGAGCTGGCGAACGTGGGCGCCGTCGGCATCGGCAGCGAATACCTCGGAAGGCAACACCAGACTGCTGCGCGTGAAAGCGAGCGTGCGGCCGTCGGCACTCACGCTAAGTTCGGAATTAAAGGTAGCCGCCGCGATGGGACGGGGCGCGCCATTCGCCGCCACGTCGATGGCGTAAATGGGCTGCTCGGCTTGATCTTCGGCGACGAAATAGATTCGGCGACTGTCGGGGGACCAGAGCGGTTCCTCCACGCTGCGATCGAAACTTTCCGTGAGATTCGAGATCTTCTGGGACGCGCGATCATAAACCATCAAGCGCCAGCGATCGCTTTCATAACCGGCGACAAATTGCGCGCGAAAGGCGATGGAATGTCCATCAGGCGAATAGATCGGATGACCGTCGAATCCGGGATTGGTGGTGATTCGCCGGGGTTCGCCGCCGCTAAGAGAGACCGTATATAGGTCGCCGTTGGTGCTGGTGGCTTCGGGGCGGTCGGCCACGGCTGTAAAGCAAATCTCCTTGGAATCGGGAGAAAAGGCGATGTCAGCGGCGTCACCTCGCTCGTCGGGCGGAACGTCATAATCCGCGCCCGGAGTCAGATCGCGCGGCGGCCCTCCCGAGGCGGGGATGAGGAACAAGTGACTGCGCTTGCCATCGCTCCAGTGGGTCCAATGACGATAGAGAAGTCGATCGTAGATGCGCGTCTTTACCCGGTCCTTTTCCCGCGCTTCGTCGCGCAGACGATTGCAGGCGTCGTCGTGGCAATCCGGATAAACGGCGGAGGTAAATGCTATCGACTGGCCGTCAGGCGACCATTGCTCATTGTCCGCTCCGGTGGAGAGCGCCGTCAGTGGATCTCCCTCACCGCCGCTCAACGAGAGGAGATAAACCTGTTCGGTGCCCGTGCGGCTGGATATAAATGCCAGCCGCTTGCCATCCGGCGACCACTGCGGGCGCGAATCCGAACCGCTACGCGTTAATTGCCGCGCCTCGGAGGCGCCGTTTGTGCTCACGATCCAGATATTTCGCGCCGCGCGGTTGGCGCCAAGATCCGCTCTCGCCACCGTGTAGGCTACCCAGCGGCCGTCGGGAGAAACCACGGGCTCGCTGATTCTGTCCGCAGAGATGAGATCGTCGAAAGAGATGGGGCGCTTTTGCTGCGCCCGAGCCGGAGCCGCTACCAGGATCAGCAGGGGGAAGAGCCGCCATATTCTCAGAAGAGTTTTCATCGTGGACCTCGCTGCGTCATGAGACCGCTGTCTCGGCCTGGGAGCTATCTTCTATTATTTCGGCTCGCGCTGGTATTGCCGCTTGCGCTGGCATTTCCGGCGGGTGTGAGCGGCCGGAGAATATCGCTCAACAAATCAGGTTGGGCGTTATTTCTTACGAGGTGGGGATAGCGCTCGCCATCGTGATATTGGACGTTATAGGTAAGCGTGAAACCGCCGTTGTCGGCGGTGATGACAATGGGCTTGTTGGTGCCTTTTGCCGTGGCTATAGCTTCGTGGAGCGCGCCGGGGGTGAATCCGCGGCCGTTAATGGTGGCTAGGCGCATCCCGGGAGCGAGGCCGGCCTCCGCCGCAGGCTTTTCAGGTATAACGTCCGCCAATCGTCCGTTTTCTTCGCCGCTTCCCGTCTGCACGATCATGCCGAGGGAGAAACTGAGATCGAGGCTTTCGTTTATGCTCTCACGAATGCGCATCACGGAATTTTCTTGATCGTTGTAGACCAGTTGCCAGCCGCCGTGTTCAATTCCTCCTAGAGGAGCGTGCGGATTGATTTCGTAAACGCGCGCATTGAAAAAGCCGCGCCAGTCGTAAGGGGCGATGGCGTTGAGCGCCGCAATCACGTCATCGAGAGTGTAGGGCACTACCTTCGGACTTGAATCCGGAGCCCCATAAAATCGCTTGCAGAAATCATCGAGAGACTTCTGTCCGTGCGATTGCTGACGAATCAGCGTGTCCGCGTCGAGCCAGATGAGCCAGCCTTCGTCGTAAAAATCGACGCTGCGCCTCCAAGCCGCCCAATTGTGACCGGGAACATCGTAAAGCAGTTGTGCGGCAATGGCCGTGTCTTCGAGCGTGCGCCAGGACCGGCCGGGGGCATCGAGATAGGCGGCAACTCGGGCCAGCGCCTCGCGGTAATCGTCCTGCGTGCGCAAGCCGGCGCGCGCGGAAAGGAATTCGCCGATGTATTGGGTCAGGCCTTCATAAATCCACAAAAGGTCGTCTTTCATGGGCTGCTCGAAATCAGGAGTTGCGAGCCCGGCGGGCCGGCGATACTTGCCGTTCCAGGAGTGCGTGAATTCATGCGAAAGCAAAGAGTTTGCGCTTTCCTCCTGATCGCTATTGATGAACGTGCGCTCGGGAATCCGCTCGTCGCTCGATTGGTGATGCTCGAGACCATTGGGATAAAAGTAGTTGGTGAGCGAAACGAGAAAGTCATAGTGATCGTAATGACGGGCACCGAAAAGCGCGCCAGCTTCCCGCACAAGCCGGCTATAAGCCGCAATCTGCTGATCCGAAATTGCCAGGGCTGCAACGCTATCGGCTGCGATGTTCAAATGATGCGGAGGCTGCACGTCGGGAGCGAGGGCGATGGAACGAAAGTTCTCGCCGGCGAGTACCGGCGAATCCACCAGAGCGGTCAGGGAAACGGGTGCGAAGAGGATCTCGCCGGCGTCTTGCTTTTCCACGGTCAAGGACGTCGCGAATTTCCATGTCTGGGGAAGGCGCAAGCTGGGCTGATAAATCAGCGAATCGGGAGGGACACCCGCAGGGTAGAGCGCTACCAGATTCCATTCGAGCACGCTCAGTACCTGGTCCGCTGTGGGGCCGGCGGAAAAGCCTTCACCCGCCGCGGGCGAGAGATAATCGTAAGCGATTTCGAGCGAGGTGACGCCGGCAGGCACCTCGATATGGAACATATACATATTGACGTTATCGCGCAGCCAGGGAATCGTTTTGCCGCTAGCGGTAATCTTCAGGCCGACTACATCCGTGATGGGACCATCCGGCGCGTGCTCGCCAGGGATCCACTTCGGGTAGAGCAGCGCCAACGGCCCCGGTTTGGCCGGCAGCGTCAGATGCGCATGGAAGATGCGGCGCGGGGACTCACGCAGGTCGACGGATAGCCGAATGGGAGTGGAGGCGGTCTGGGCCGCCGCGGAAACCGCCAGACTCAAGACGGCCACTACGAATAAGAAGCTTCTCCGCAGGCAGTCGGGCATGCGCCTCCTTCTACACCGCCAAGTGGAAATGAAACTCGATACCATTATCACATGGTAGCTTGAAGGGATGGGTTGAAGCCGACGAGTTGGTGGTTATTGAGCTTGGAGCACTGCCCCGTACCCCACCCCCCACCCTTTTTATGTAAGTGTTCATAATGCGGGAGTTCCAGACGGGCGATTTCGTAAGTGCGCATTCTAAAGGGCTTCGAGCAAGAATTTGCGCAGGTGTTCATTCTGCGGGAAATAGAGCAAGAGCTAGCGGAACGCAGATTTGAGGCCTGAGAAAAAGAGCGCCGGAAAAAACCGCCGAAGAGCGGACGACCAGCGAACATGGTGTACGGTATCAATATAGTATAGAAAGGTCAAGGCATATTTACTAGTAAGCTATTCGAACGCGGTGGAAAGGAGTTCGAATGCAGTTCGAACGCGGCTATGTTCGCGCCAGACCGGAGGCTCCGGCCGCAGCGTGAGACACTCGGAGGTAGGAAAGTCGTCAGGCTTACTGTAGAGCTTCCATTAAATTCCGGGCGGGCTCTCTGGCCTCCGATGGGCAGCAACCGGCGAACATGCTTGCGGCGCCAGGATGTGCTATGTTTCTACTGTTTCAGATGTCCGAGGAGGCATTCACTATGAAAACATTGGTTCTGGGCCTGGCACTATCCGTCCTGGTTAGCTTGCCCCTTTTGGCCGCGCTCAAAGTGGGCGACAAGGCGCCCGATTTCTCAGCTCGCGCTTCGCTGGCAGGCAAGGAATTCACTTTTTCTCTGCCCGATGCGCTTAAAAAAGGGCCGGTGGTAGTCTATTTTTATCCCTCTGCCTACACCAAAGGGTGTGATCTCGAAGCGCATACATTTGCGACGATGAAGGACCAATTCGATGCCGCCGGTGCGACCATCATTGGTGTATCGGCCGACAGCATCGCGCGACTCGATCAGTTCTCCGCGGACCCGGATTATTGTGCGGGAAAGTTTCCGGTATCCTCGGATGCGAATGGCGAGATCGCGGCGTCCTACAATCTGACGAAGACGGCCGTAAAGGCTGGCCAGGCGGATGTGCGCGGTGTCGTAATTGACCATGACTTTATCGAACGCACAACTTTCGTCATCGGCAAGGACCATAAGATCGTCGCAACACTATCGTCAAAGGACGACGGCCTTGCACCCGACGAGCATGTGAAGAAATCCTTGGCGATCGTCCAACAACTCACCTCCAAATAGCGCGACTGGATTTCAGATAACGTTACGGCGGGGATTTGTATCGCCCCTGACGCCCACCCCAGCATGTCCGGCTTCCTTTATTGCGCGAGCTCATCCCGCTCGCGCCGGGAGGCGCATGCTGGGGTTCCCGGCTGATTGGGCTTTTCGCTGTGAGCGAGTGCCAACGTAGCCCAGCGCTCCCGCGCTGGGCTACGTTGTGTCGCCCTGTGGGGCTTCAGATTGCTCGATTTCTTGAATCTCTCTGCTGTAGATTCCTAGAAAAGCAGATCCCTCGCTCCTCCACCGCAGTGCACGCGAACCCGGCGCGCTGGGGATCCCGGATGCGCTCGGGATGACAGATTCTGTGTGGATAGCGGCGGCTTCGGGTGCCAGGAGTCTACTTAGGATCTGGTTTGGGATCGGGAGCCTGATTGCCCTGGTCGCCGTTTGGCCCGCTGATGGCGACCTGCTCGCCATTCTCGAGTGAATCGGGCGGATTGATGACGATGGCGTCCTGCGGCGTGGCGCCGTCAAGGACTTCGATGCTACTGCCAAAGTCACGCCCGACGATCAGCTTCTTAAGGGTAATGCGGCTACCGGAATCGACCACGGCGGCCATCGTGCCTTCCGGGCGAAAAAGCAATGCATTGATGGGTAAAGAAAGCCGCTTGCCCGTCAACTGGGCGTCGAAATGGACTTCGGCGTATTCACCCTGCAGAAGTGTGCCAGTGGGATTCGGAACGTCCACTTCGGTGAGCAGCGTGCGGCTACTCGGGTCGACGGCGTTCGCGGTACGAACTACGCGACCGCAGAACTGACGGCCGGGGAATTCGGTGAGCTGGAGGCAGGCCTTGAGTCCAACGCTGATGGAGGGGACGTAGGCCTGCGGCACGGAAACGTAGACGCGCAGCGGATCAGTTTGCGCCAGGTCAAACATCTCTTTGGAATTGCCTCCGTTTCCGGCGTTGATCAGCGTTCCGATATCGCAGTTGCGCTGCGTAATGACGCCGGAAAAAGGGGCATATACGCGCTTGAACGACTCCATGTCTTCGAGCCGCTTAACATTAGCCTCAGCGGATTGCACCATAGCCTGCTTGGCCGAATAATCGCCGGTGTAGTTATCGACCTCCTGTTTGGATACGGCGTCGCTTTTGAGCAGGCCCTCGTAACGCTGAGCGGTGATACCGGCGAGCTTCAAATTAGCTTGGGAAGTACCCAGGTCGGCGCGGGCCTGAGCGAGCTGTGCATCCACTTCCGGAGTATCGATTTCGGCCAGGAGATCGCCTTGCTTGACGTGACTTCCGATGTCCCTGTACCACTTTTTCAAATAGCCGTTGGTGCGCGCGTAGATGGGCGATTCCACATAAGACTGGACATTGCCGGGCAAGATCAACTGCGACTCGGCCTCGACGGGCGTGGCGTGGATTACCGCAACATGCGGGACACTCATTTTTTCGGTCTGCTGCGCCAGGACGCCGCGCTCGCTGCGCCTCTCCAGGACGTTGTACAGTCCGATCACCAGGAATACGACAAAGAGCGCGGTAAACCAGCCGAGCAACCTGGTTCGGCTGCCGCGGGGGTGGCTACTATTCGTGTCGTGTTTCGTTTCTTTCACAGTTTCAATCATCCCTGCGATTCTCCTCGAAGTAGGCGCACTTAGGAAAGGTTAGCGGCGTCGGTCGCGCTAAGCGTCGTGCCTGGCTTGTAGTGACGATGGATCACAGAGAAGACGCAGGGCACAAAGAACAAAGTTGCAAGCGTGGCAATGATCAGGCCACCGATTACGGCGCGGCCGAGCGGAGCATTCTGCTCGCCGCCTTCGCCAGCGCCCAGAGACAAGGGCACCATGCCAACGATCATGGCCAGCGCGGTCATCAGCACGGGACGCATACGGACATAGCCGGCTTCCAGAGCCGCCTCGGTGGAGGAGAGGCCGTCGCGCAGACGCTCGCGCGCAAACGACACCATCAGAATGCTGTTGGCCGTGGCCACGCCCATGCACATGACCGTGCCGGTGAGCGAGGGAACGCTGATCGTAGTATGCGTGACCAGAAGCATCCAGAGGATGCCGGCGAGGGCACCGGGAAGCGCGGTGATGATGATGAAGGGATCCAGCCAAGACTGGAAATTCACCACAATCAAGAGATATACAAGAATAATGGCAGCGGCCACGCCCACACCCAGTCCGAGAAAGGAGGAGTTCATGGTAGCCACCTGGCCGCGGCGCTCGAGTTGCGTGCCGCGGGGCAGTTTATTGTCGAAGTCCTTCAGGATTTTCTGCACGTCGGAATCGACGCCGCCCAGATCGCGTCCTTCCACCGAAGCATAGATGTCGATCATGGGCTGATTGTTATAATGAGTGATCAAAGCGGGCTCAATATTGACGTTTAGCTGAGCCAAATTGCCGAGCAGTTGAGGCGATTTGGCGGCCAAGGAAGAGATGGGGATGTTGTCCAAGGCCTGCATGGAATCGATCTTGTACTGCGGCACCTGCACCGCCACGTTGTACTCGTAGCCGTTCAGCGGATTCACCCAAAACGAAGGGTTAATTTGGAAGCTCGAGCTCAGGGTGAGCAACAAGCTATTGGCGACGTCCTGCTGGCTGAGGCCTACGCTGAGCGCGCGCGAGCGGTCTACATTCAAGAAGAGGGTGGGATACGAAAACAACTGCTGCACATGGACGTCCACGGCTCCGGGGATGTGCTGAATGCGATTGGTGATTTGCTGGGCGATGCGATAATTATTCTGCTGGTCGGGGCCGATGAGCTGGATATCCACGGGCGCGGGAACACCGAAATTCAGGATTTGACTGACGATATCCGCCGGCTGGAAGAAGAACTGAGTACCGGGGAATTCCGCAGCCAGACGGCCGCGCAATTCGTCCACGTAATACTTTGTGGGCATGCGGTGGTCCCGCTTCAATCCAATCAGGATTTCTGCATCGGACTCGCCGATGACGCCGGAGTTGCTGTAGGTGGTGTTAATCGTGCTGTTGAAGAGGCCGATGTTATCCAGCACGGTGCCGAGATCTTCGGAAGGAATCACGCGGCGGATCAAGTTATCGACGCCATCCGCTTCCCGCGCCGTTTCCTCCACACGCTGGCCGGCGCGAGCGCGCATGTGCAGGCGGATCAGGCCGGCATCAACCGAGGGGAAAAAGTCCCGTCCGAGCACCAGCGCCAGCGGCGAAGAAGCGAGGCAAAAGAACAGGAACAATCCCATGAACATCCAGGCATGCTCGAGACAAAAGCCGAGAGCATTGCGGTAGCGTTCGCGCATGCGCTCGAAACCCAGCGCGAAGGAGCGCTGACTTCGGGAGAAGATGTCATTGCCTGTCGCGTGGTCTTCGCCGTGGTGGCTCTTGAGGAGATACATGGCCATGGTGGGCACGAGGGTTCGGGACAGAAAATAGGAAGCCAGCATGGCAAAAACGACGGCTTCCGCGAGTGGTACGAATAAAAACTTGGCCACCCCGGTCAGAAAGAACATGGGCACAAAAACGATGCAAATGGAAAGCGTGGAAACGAGGGCGGGCACCGCGATCTGCTGAGCGCCGTCGAGAATCGCGCGCACGGTTTCTTTGCCTTGCGCCAGGTTGCGGTCGATATTTTCAATCGTAACCGTCGCATCGTCGACGAGGATGCCTACGGCGAGGGCCAGGCCTCCCAGGGTCATGATATTGATGGTCTCGTGCAGCGCGCTCAGCATGCAGATAGAGACCAAGATGGAGAGGGGAATGGAGACCGCGATAATGAGCGTGCTGCGCCAGTTCCCCAGGAAGAGCAGGATCATTACCCCGGTGAGGCACGCGGCGATAATGCCTTCGCGAACGACGCCTTGAATCGCGGCGCGGACAAATATGGATTGATCGAAAAGCGGAGTCATCACCAATTGCCGCGGCAAAAGCGCGGCAATCTGCGGCAGCTTGGCATAAATCTGGGAAACAATGTCCAAGGAGGAGGCGGTTCCCGTTTTATAAACCGTAACCAAAACTCCACGCTGTCCATCCATGCGCACAATATTGATCTGGGGAGAGAAGCCATCGCTGACGCGCGCGACGTCGCGCACGTAGATGGTCGAACCATTGACGACCTTGAGAGGCAGATCGTTCAGGGCGGCAATGGTGTTGGTTGAGCCGTTCAACTCCACGTTATATTCGGTGGGCCCGAATTTGACGCTCCCGGCCGGCAAAGCCAGATTTTGTGAGCTGACGGTGTTGACGACGTCGACGGGCGAGAGGCCTTTGGCCTGCAGCGCGGGAATGTCTACATTTACCGAGACCTGGCGCTGCTTTCCGCCATAGGGCCAGGGAATCGACGTGCCGGGCACCGTGGCCATCTGGTTGCGCACCAGATTCGCCGCGTAGTCAAATAACTCCTGCTCAGAAAGCCCTTCACCCTTCATGCCTAACTGCACGATGGGGACTGCCGAGGCCGAGTACGTGATGATCAGAGGCGCAGCGATGCCCGGAGGCAAGCCACGGATGATCGATTGCGAGGTTGCTGTTACCTGCGTGAGCGCCATGGGCACGTTCGCGCCCGGCTGGAAAAAGATTTTGACTACTGACCTGCCGGCCACGGTCTGGGATTCAATGTGCTCGATGCTGTCTACGGCGGTGGTGAGGAATCTTTCATAGTTGGAGACAATGCGGTCTTCCATCTGCTCCGGCGATAGCCCCGTGTAATTCCAGCCAACACTGATGACCGGAATATCGATATCGGGGAAGATGTCGACGGGCGTGTGTTGCAGCACAAATGGAGTGATCAGGATGACGACCAGCGCGAAGACGATAAACGTATAAGGCCGGTTTAGCGCTACCCTTACGATCCACATGACTTAGGACTCATTCTCCAAGATGGTTTCAGCGGAATGCCCCGCTCGCCGGACGGCTCGCACCTTCAGCGCGACAAGCATGTTAGCTTGACCTTGGTTCTCTTGCAAACTGAGCCTGACGGCCGAAGCGACGCCGATCGCCAGTTCATTCAGAGGTATCGCGCCAGTACGTGTATAATATCCGGCCAAATAGGGGTTAGCAGCACGAGGCCTACGCCGCCCTAGCGGCTGCTATGGGCACATCTTTTAGACATTCGCAATTCCTCGACGGAGGCTTTATGGCCGGATACGCAGGTACAGCGCATTCGTTGGAAAATGTGAAGAGTCACGTGCGATTCGGGGACGCAAGCTGGGCTTACGCGATCTTACGCCTCTCCTTTGGGGCGAATATCATGATTCACGGCTTAAGCCGCCTGCTGGCGGGACACGCGGCATTCCTGGCCTACCTAAACCACTATTTCGAGAAAACTCCTGGCGTCCCTACCAGCCTGCTGCCCGCCTTTGCCACGGTGCTGCCCCTGGTGGAGACCGGACTCGGCGTGCTGCTGATATTGGGGCTTTGGACGCGCTTCACGTTAATTGCCGGCGGGTTGGTGATAACCGTATTGGTGATTGGCACAAATCTCGCGCAGGACTGGAACGTTGCCGGACTCCAATTGATCTACGCTTTCCTGTACTACTATTTGTTGGTCCACCGCGACCAGAACGCGGTGTCCATTGATGGGATTTTAAGCCGTTAAGTGCGCGCGGTTGCCGGCTGCGTGTCGGAAGAGCGCGAGATCACAAGACAACAAGACAAGAGGACAAAACCTAAAGTGAAATACGTCTACTTCTTTGGCGCGGGCAAGGCAGAAGGCACCGGCGAGATGAAAGAGATCCTCGGCGGCAAAGGCGCGGGACTCGCGGAGATGACCCGCATTGGTCTTCCTGTTCCGGCCGGCTTCACGATCAGCACGGAATGCTGCGATTACTACCTGAAGCACCACCATAAGCATCCGGCGCGCCTCCGCCCGGAGGTGGAGAAGAACCTCTCCCGGCTAGAGAGCGTGGCGGGCAAGAAGTTCGGCGACCCGGACGATCCACTGCTGGTCAGCGTGCGTTCCGGCTCGGCGCGATCCATGCCTGGAATGATGGAAACAATTCTGAATCTGGGCATGAACGACAAAACGGTGGTGGGCCTGGCGCGGCGGACCAATAATGCGCGCTTCGCCTGGGATGCTTATCGGCGGTTCGTGCAGATGTATGCGTCGGTGGTGACGGGCCTGCCCAAAGAAGCACTCGAAGGGCGGCTGCGCGCCTTAAAAGAACGGCTCAAGACGAAAGACGATACGCAAGTTGCGGCGGAGAGCTGGCAGAAGCTGGTCGCGGAGTACAAGGACTACTTCAAGGAGAAGCAGGGACATGCCTTTCCAGAGGATCCCGTGGAGCAACTCTGGGGAGCTATCGGAGCGGTTTTTGAATCCTGGATGGCGGAAAAGGCGGTGACCTACCGGCGGGTGGAACATATCACCGGTCTGCTGGGAACCGCCGTGAGCGTGGTGCAAATGGTCTTCGGGAATACCGGCGATAACTCCGGAACGGGCGTCTGCTTCACGCGAGATCCCTCGACGGGCGACAAGAGTTTTTACGGCGATTTCCTGATCAATGCGCAAGGTGAAGACGTGGTGGCCGGGATTCGCACGCCGGTACCGTTGGAGGAACTTGGGAAACGGATGCCGAAGGTCTACAAGCAACTTGAAAGCGCGCGCCACCTGCTCGAGAAGCATTACCGCGATATGCAGGATATGGAGTTCACGGTCGAAAACGGGAAGCTTTACATGCTGCAAACCCGAACCGGGAAGCGCGCGCCGGGCGCCGTCTTCCGCATTGCCGTGGATATGGTGCAGGAGGGCCTGATCAAGCGCGAGGAAGCCATCGAGCGCGTCCAGGCACAGGATATCGAACGGTTGTTTTATCCCGTAATCGCTACTTCCGTGCCGCGGGAGGAATTAAGGCAGAGAAAGATCTGCGCCGGGATTAACGCCGTTCCCGGCGCCGCCGTGGGACGAGCCGTTTTCCTGGCGCAAGAGGCCGAAGAATGGGCCAATAAGGGCGAGAGAGTCGTGCTGGTTCGGCGGGAGACAAGCCCCGAAGACGTGGGCGGCATGGCCGTGGCCCAAGGCGTGCTCACCGCTACCGGGGGCAAAACGAGCCATGCGGCGGTGGTGGCGCGAGGCTGGGGGAAGTGCTGCATCGTGGGTTGCGACAAATTGTTCATCGATTATGCCGCTAAGCAGATGTCGTCCAATGGCCGCGTGGTTCGCCAAGGCGATTGGATCACCCTGGACGGCAATGACGGGACGGTGTATGCGGGTCAAGTGCAGCTTGCCACACCCGAGATGCCCAAGCATTTCCACACCATCATGAAGTGGGCCGACGAAATTCGCCGGATGGGTGTTCGCGCCAATGCGGATACAGCCCAGGATGCCCGTAAAGCTCGGGAGATGGGCGCGGCGGGGATTGGACTTTGCCGTACCGAACATATGTTTTTCAAGGATTTCGAAAACCCCGAACGCAGCGCCGAGCGGCAGCTTGCGATTCAAGAGATGATCATCGCCGATAGCCGGGAGGCGCGGCAAAAAGCGCTGGACCGGCTGCGGCCATTTCAGCGCGGCGATTTCATCGGGATCTTCCGCGCCATGGATGGCTTTCCGGTGACCATTCGCTTGATCGACCCGCCGCTGCACGAGTTCGTGCCTCACGATGCCGATAAACAGAAGGAGTTGGCGGAGAAAGTGGGACTCTCTCCGCAGGTGGTGGCGCGGCGGGTAGAACAGCTCAGCGAGTCGAACCCCATGCTGGGCCATCGCGGGTGCCGCTTGCTGATTACCTATCCGGAAATTCTGGATATGCAAGTGGGCGCGATTATCGAAGCTGCTCTGGAATGCAGAAAGCAGGGCGTCAAGGTCATTCCAGAGATCATGCACGCGCTCACGCTGGACAAGAAGGAACTCAAGATTCTGGTGGATGAGACGCGCCGCATCGCCGATAGCCTGATCAAAAAGGCCGGCATCAAGCTCGAATACCTGGTGGGCACGATGATTGAGTTGCCGCGCGCCGCATTGCTGGCCGATGAACTCGCCGAAGAAGCCGAGTTTTTTAGCTTCGGGACGAACGACTTAACCCAAACGGTGATGGGACTTTCGCGCGACGATGCGGGCCGGTTCCTGCCGGAATACATGGATGAACAGAAGGCGGCCATTTTCTCGACGGATCCGTTTCAGACTCTCGATCTCGCGGGTGTGGGCTTGTTAGTCGATTGGGCCATAAAGAGGGGCAGAGCGACGCGGCCGAAACTCAAGATCGGCATTTGCGGCGAGCACGGCGGCGATACCGAGAGCGTCAAGTTCTGCTATCGCGTGGGGATGAACTACGTTAGCGCTTCGCCCTTCCGCGTGCCGATTGCGCGACTTGCCGCGGCGCAGGCGTATATCGAAGATAAGCGCAGCAAGCGCGCGAGCCGATAAATCGCCTGCTCTGTCAGGCGACTGATTTTTGCCGTTCGCAGGCTCGCTTTTTTGGGGCTCTTGTTCAGACTCGTTTGTTACGAGATCGTCTGAGCCCAGGCCACCACGGACTGCGCCAACTCGCGCATCACTTCCGCATCATTCGTGCCGGAGCTTTTTAGCACGTGAAACGAGTGATCGGCTGTTCCGATTTCGCGCAAGGTTGCTCGCGTTCCGAGGTTCGCGCAGATCGGACGCAGCAACTTCAGGTCGGCGAATTGATCGCGCGTGCCTTGCAGGAAAAGCATTGGCACCGTGACCTGAGCCAAGTGCTCCGCGCGCTTTGTGCCCGGCCGGCCCGGTGGATGCAGCGGGAAACCAAAGAACACCAAGCCCCGTACGTTCTCGAATTCAGGCGGACGGTCTGCCGCAGCCGAGGAGGTCATGCGTCCTCCCATCGACTTGCCTCCGGCCAGAATCGGCAAATCAGGCGCGAACTCGATGGCGGCACGCACCGCAGCTGCAACCGCGGAAGTGAGCACGGCCGGCGGGTCAGGGACGCGCCGCCCCTGTTCCATATAGGGGAATTGATAACGAAACGTGGCCACGTCGACAGCCGCCAATTCCGCAGCAAGCTTTTCCAGAAACGGGTGGTTCATCCCCGCTCCAGCGCCGTGCGCCAACACCAATAGCCAGCGCGCGCTCGCGGGCTGCAAGCAGACCGCCGATACCTCGCCTGCGTTTTGTACCGCAAAGCGCAGGTGGCCGGTGTTTGAGAGGGCTCCCAATCGAGATTTCCTCAGGCACGCTCGATTTTCACAGCATTTTTTCGCTTAATGGCTGCAAGTGATTGCATATTGGCGCCCTCCCATGATACTAAGTGCCATCTTTTCAGGAACACATCAAATGCGCATTCGCGTGCATGCAATGATGCACCAGCCCTCATCCCCTGTGTGTGTAAGCGCTTCTCTTCGGAGTTGCAGCCGCGCGTTTGCGCGGTTCATCAATGCTGTTTGGAGGCGAAACGCGGCGGACTAGCTTCATTCTGAGCGGCCATACCACCTCTAGCTCTTCACTCTCCCTGCCCGTTTCAGAATCCGGTGTTTGCGAACGAAGGGGCAACAACCTGGCATGACGCTTCTCGATCTTTTGCGGGCTCATTGGAACATCTGGGGACTCGACGCCCCGAAATTCGCGTGGATCGCAGCAGTTGGCCTGCTTGTGTTTCCGCTCTGCGTGCTCCTCTATCTTTTTTTGGAGATACGCAAACAATCCACGATCCTGTCAGATGCGGCAGATAGGATTACGCGTCTTCGCTTGCGAAAACCTGCCGATCCCAAGACCGGATTGACAGCCAGTGCCTACGCTGCGCTGGCGAACATTTTGGGCAAGTCTTCCACGCTGTCGCACGCGTGGAACGGCTATGCTTCGACGATAGTCGTTCGCTCAGCTCAAGCCGGTGAGGACCAAATCTGGGCATCGGAAAGCGCGGATGGCATTTTCACGGAGTCCGCGATCGGAGAGGGACGCTTAAATCGAGCTTTCTATAATTCTCTTCCGAGCGTGGTAACCAGCACCGGGCTCCTTTTTACATTCCTGGCGATCCTCGTTGCCCTGGTAGATGTGCGAATCGATACGCAAACGAACCAGATTCAGGGTTTGCCACTTCTGATCGAAGGGCTTTCGGGAAAATTCGTTTCGTCCATTGCGGCCCTGCTTTCGGCAACGATATTCCTTCTGGTGGAGAAAACGCTGGCGCACCGACTCTCAAAAGTCCGGCTGCAATTGGTGTCGAGCATTGATGCGCTGGTGCCTCGGTTGTCGTCCACGCGCATCATGGCCGACATCCATTGCGATATTGGCGCCATGGCGGAATTGGCCAGCCTGGCAACAAAATCGAGCGCCGAGCAGTTTGAACTGGCCAAGACCCAAGTGAAAGCTTCGACGCTTATCCTGCGGCAATTCATGATGCAGATGAATGAGACGGCGGGATCTTCTGTAACCCACATGGCCGTGACCCTGACGGGCGTGGTTCGCGACCTCTCGGAAAAAGTAAACGATCTAGGCACGCAAATGGCCGCTGCGCTCCAGAAAAGCTCGGAGCAGACCAACAGCGTCAGTTCGACACTCGCGGAAAGGGTTGAAACGTGGTCTTCGCGCAGCGCCGAGCAACTGGAACAGGTTATCGAGCAGCTTCAGAGTCACGCCAATGACGCCAAGGAAGTGGAGTATCAGTTTGCAACTTTGAACGCGGCGGTAAGTGAAATCACCAGCGACGTAAACATCATGTCCGAACGCTTGCAGGAACTGACCGAGTCGCTCGAAAGATTGAGAGGCAGCGCAGATGCCAAGCGAGCATGAAAATACCGGCCTCGCGAGTTCGCTGACCGATTTGATGACCTCGCTGGCGGTGATCTTTGTGCTCTTGCTCGTGGCGATGCTGAACAATGCCTTGCAGCAGACCAAGGGAACCAAGAGCCAGGTGCTGTCGAGGTTCGAGGACTCTCTGAAAGATTTTCAGAAGGAGGGGGTTCAGGTAGAGAGCGATCCCAAGGACCCTCTCGGATTGCTGGTAGTGGTTCCCGAAGGACTCCTGAAATTCGAGCAGGGAAAGTCAGATATTCCCCCGAGCGGCAGGGAGTTTGTGCAGGAGTTCATCCCCAAGTTCGTGGCTACGGCCTGTTCTGCCGAGATTCGACCGGGAATCAATTCGATCGTCGTCGAGGGTCACGCCAGTTCGGAGGGCGATGAACGGCTGAATCTCAGGTTGAGCCAGGCACGTTCGATCTCCGTGGTACAGGATAGCTTGGATGTGCTGGATAGCTCCGCAAACGGGAACTCCTCGGAGAACCACCGCTGTTTTGTGGATTTTGTTTCCGCAACCGGAAGGGGAAGCGCGGAGCCGGTGGAAGTAACAGGTAAAGAGGATAGGTCGCTGAGCCGGCGCGTGGTGTTCAAAATCAGGGTGAAGTCTCTAGAACAAAGGGGCTTGGAAACCAAGTTGGGCCTATCCAACCTGAGACCCGTGGCCCCTTGACCGCAGGCGGACCTGTTAGACGGGGGCATTTCTTAGCTAACTTCCGCAAGGGAATTATCATCAAGCCTAGGGTGTGGTACATTCTTTCTTTGCGGCAGGACTGCCGCACTGCATATTCCCGGAGCCTCGTGACGCAATCATGATTATTTTTCGCAAAGATCGCTTGGAAACAGAGTGGGCCGCCCTACGAGATGAGTGGCGTGGACAGATGGAACGGTCCTTGAAGTCCGTTGCAGACGAGGCCGTCAGCCGTCTGACGCGCGATTCGGAACGGATAGAGAAGGAAGTCGCTTCGCGTGTTGCCGGCATGGGCCAAGCCCTTACCGAAGCGACGGCGCAAACAGAAAGTAAGCTGAGCAGCTTACGCGAGGCGATGAATCAGCAAGACGAGCGGGCGAAACACGCACTCGCGCAGTTGCAGGAAGCCGAACAGCGCATAAACGGTGAGGCTTCAAAGCTTGCGCAGGCCACCGCCGACGTGGACCTCAAGATCAGCGGGCTGCGCCAATACCTCGACGAGCAAAATGACCGCTTGCAACAGTCGTTGCGGCATTTGCAGGCGTCCGAGGAGCATCTGAGCGAGCAACTATCCAAACTCGACGTTGTGGCGCAAGCCGCGGGGCAAAATCTTGAAGCGCGCGCCACCGCCGTACTGGAGACGGCCAGCCAGGAGATGACGCGCCGAGCTGAAGATGTAATGGCCGCATGGACCGAACAGATGCAGACGATCCAGGCGGCAACTGGCCAGGAGATCGACAGGTTTTCGAACCAACTAAAAGCGGAGCTCAGCAACCGTTTGGACGGCACCAGCGAGACCCTCAAAAATATCGAAAGCGCTACTTTGGCAGCCCAGGAATCGTTGCATCGCACCCAGGAGAGCCTGGGCAACGTTACAGAGCAAGCCGTTGGCGCCGCTGCGGGACGAATGCAGGGCTTGATTCAGGAACTGATCGGCAATTCGGAGCGGCAGATGGAGGAATCCGGGCGCGCGGCAACGGCAAAATGGATCGCCGAGCTCGAAGAGAAGGCGACCGATACCACTTATACGAGCTTCGGATCGCTCTTCAAGGCCTCGGAATGGTGCGAAAAGAAAGCGCAGATGCGCATGAAGGATATGCTTGAAAAAGGCCTGAGTGCGGCCTCCGATAACGTCAGAGACAAGGCCGAGACCGCGCTGCGGGAATTTTCCGCGAAAGCGGAGGACGCTACCGGCCAAATCTCGGCGCTTTTCGAAACACAAAGCGCGCAAGTGCGTACAGCATGGGAAACGGAGGGCGAACGGATCACGTCGCGGCTTCGCGCGGCATTAACCGAGGATACGCAAGCCACGCTGAGCAAAGCCAACCAGGATCTACTCGCTCAGGTGAGCTCCGTACTCGAGACCGTGCGAGCTGAAGCAGAAGCTCAGGAAAATAAAGTGAAAGAGGCCATCGCGCGGTTGGGCGATCAAGCTATTCAAGCTCATGAGGTACGCCTCGAAGAGATCACCGATTTGTCGCTGCAGAACACCATCAGCAAATTAAGTCAGGAATCCGCCGAACACCTGGAAACGCTCGTCCACTCGGCGGAACAGCGTCTGCGCCACACGTGTAACCAAGTCTTTACGGAAGCGGGCGAGGCACTTCGCTTGAGATTGCTGGAGCTCAGTCTGCCTCGACCAGCGGCCAAAGCAGCAACCGACTCTGCGTAGAAACACTACTCAAACTTTTTTCATCAGAATCGCGACACAATAAAAACGCCGCAGCCAATCGTTACCGCGTCTTCCAGAAAAGCGATGACGAAATCTGGAACCCTGAGGGCTTTTACCAGGCGCGTTCGGACCTGGTAACCCGCAAATGCGCCAGCGATGCCGCCGGCTGCGCCCAGGACCGCGCCGAAAGCGACGGACTGTGCTCCAGATAGCGCGACAGCTGCGCCGGATAGGCCCCCGAATATGATGCGGGCAATTAGACCCGGAGGTTTCGTGCGGCTCGGGGTTGAAGGAAGCTGATCGGCAACCAGTTCGACGACAGCCACTAGAGAGAAGATAACGACCGCGGTGGTGGATGCCAGAAAGGAGAGGGGTGTGTTGTGGAGGTTGATCCAGTTTAGGTGAGCCGCCCAAGCCACGACGGCGGGCGCGGTCAAAGAACGCAAGCCAGCAACGATGCCAATGAGAAACGCCAGAAGCAACACTTGAGAGGCATTCATGGGGATCTCCTTCGTACGTCCGTTGTTACTCGAAGTCGCGTGTTTCTCGATTACTCGTTACAGGAAATGACAACACGTGAAATAAGTGTGACCCGGTTTCAAACAGCTCGCGTCTTAATCTCAATTTCCGACGTGAGGGTTCGATGGACGGGGCACTTATTTGCAATTTCGAGGAGCTTCGATCGCTGTTCGGTTGTCAGTGGACCGGCAAAATGGATGTCTCGCTCGATGCGATCAAGCATTCCCTCTTTGGTTTCGCACTCGGCGCAATCGGAGGCGTGGACTTTCGAGTGTCGCAGATTGACAGTAACATCCTCGAGCGGCCACCCTTTGCGTCGGGCGTACATGCCGACGGTCATCGAAGTGCAGGACCCCAAGGCGGCAAGCAGAAGATCGTAAGGTGACGGTCCCGTATCCGCGCCACCTGCAGACGTCGGCTCATCGGCAGTCATCCGGTGGGGGCCCGCGAGAATTTTCTGCGCAAATCCAGCGGCACTGCCGCGGACAACCACGCCTCCTACGTCACTCTTTCTAGCTGTGCTGTCCCGTTCCTGATGTGCGTCGCCCATGTAAGCTCCCGCTTGCGATTAGTGCCGATCACCGGCGTCGTCAGCTGAGGGTCCATAAATGCTTGGGACTGTGCCGCCCATCGGACGAACGTAAGTGCTCAATTGGCCGCGATGGTGAATGACGTCGAATAAGGCAATCCACAGCAGTCCTCCTACCGTGTCCTTGAGGAGAATCTCTTGCGTGCCCTCAATCAGCCAGGCTTGGTGATTCCAGCCGCCATCGTCCATCGCGCGCAGTTGCCCGGCGAGCGTGTCATGATCACGCTCATACGTTGAAATCATTTCCTCCAAGGTGCCAAAACCGATGGGTTGCTGCCAGCGCAGACCGCTGTACATGCTCTTTCGGCTTTTGCAAAGTCCAACGCAACTCTGTTGGGCGGAAACCAGCAGGGCAACCAGCTCTCCTGCCGAACGTGACCGCGGGTGGGGCCGGTAATCGAGATGGTTAGCCGGCAGCGCCTTGAAGATCCTTACGAAGGCGGGATATTCTTGTTCCCACCTCTGAATAAAGAATTCGCGATTGCTGAGCTCTCTGCCAAGCGATTGTGTGGCCATGTGGAACTCCTGTCGGTTCTACCATTTCATATTTTGATTATAACTTTTTGACATGGGCGCAGAAGGTAAGCGAAGAGCGCGACCCTGCCTCCAAAACCGGAATTGGGCGCCGCGGTATTTGACCGTTACTCATTTTTGCTAATCTCGAGCCCGCTGCTCTATCTTGCGCGTTCCTTGGCACCGAGCCGCGACAGAATATGTTTCGCATGTTCGATTTCGTCGTGATTGATCGTGTGCGGCAGACCTGGATAACGTCGCAACGTGACAACTCCGCCGAGTGCAGAGAGCACTGATGCCGATTCCTCGACTCTTTCCCATGGAACGTGGGGGTCCCGATCACCCGCACCGAGGAAACAGGGAGTGCCTGAAAGCTCACCAGGATAGACAAACTTAGTTCCCGGCGGACCAATAAGCCCACCGGTAAACGCAACGAGACCGCCGTATCGAGTCGTATTTCTCGCAACGAATTCTGTTGCGAGACACGCGCCTTGAGAGAATCCAACGATGGCGATCTTATGCTGCGGTATCCCGGCCGTGATGGCCCGCTGCATGATCTCCGCGAGCAGCCTTAGAGCCGAGTTCAGCCAGGGCTGATTCTGCGCAACGGGCGCCAGGAACGAATATGGGTACCACGTGTGCTCGGCGGCTTCCGGAACAAGATATACCAATTCGCCCAAATCGAATTCATCCGCAAGGCCCAGGATATCCGCCGCGGAAGCTCCCCGGCCGTGAAGGAGCACGACCGCAGCTGTCGCGGAATCAAGCGCTGGTCCCCTTTGGAGAACAGGCTGATTGCGATGCGGGTCATCCGGGTTGCGATTCATCACAATTACTTTACCGGCTTGTGTAGTTGAAGCGGCGGAAGAACCCGTTCGATGCTCTTCCTGCTCTCCTCCAGCCACGAAGGCAGCTTGAGCGCTTCACCCAGCTTTTCCGCCGGCTCGTCGGTGGCAAAACCAGGCGGATCGGTGGCCAGTTCGAACAACACGCCACCCGGCTCGCGAAAATAGATGGAATGGAAGTAGCAGCGATCAATCACTGGCGTGACGTTCAGATGTTTGCCAACGAGCCGTTTGCGCCAGGACTGTTGGGAGCTGCCATCGACCACTCGCCAAGCGACGTGATGGACTATTCCCACAGCGACATTTCCGTACGAGGCTTCTGAAGCGCACAATATATCGAGCCGCGCCCCTGCTCCTCCTTGGCCGACGTCAAAGCGGAACCGGTTTCCTTGCTCGCCAACTTTTCTGAATCCCATCGTCTCGAGCGCTTCAACCGTGCCCTCGTAGCCTTGCTCGCAGAGGGTAATAGAATAGAAGCCGCGGATGGCATGCGCGGCTGGCACAGAAGCCTCTTTCCACGCCCGGCTCGCGCCAGAAGGCTGGGGATGCGCCACCAACTCCAGCTTCAGACCATCTGGATCGGCAAAAGTCAAAACTTCTTCGGCGAATCGCTTCCCGGATCGCTCCACCGGCATCCCAGCAGAGAGCAATCTCTTTTCCCAGTAGTTCAGAGATTGTTCAGGGACACTGAACGAAGTCACCTCTACTTGTCCCACTCCCGGACTGCCACGGGCGGCCATGGGCCACGGGAAGAAAGTAAGAATGCTGCCAGGACTCCCGATCTCGTCACCAAAGTAGAGGTGATAAGTGCCGGGATCATCGAAGTTCACGGTGCGTTTAACCAGCCTCAGTCCCAGCACCTGGGTGTAAAAATCCAAATTGCGCTGCGGGTCCGAAGCGATCGCGGTAACGTGATGAATTCCTGAGATCGGCTGCTCCAACGGTTCTCCTTTTTGCCTGTATTTCTCGTTCAGCAGCTCTCGGAGCGCGCTCCGAAGACCATGATGGACAAAAGCTGTATATCCGTCAATTCGTCTGGCGGACTCACGCCTGCCGCTCGACGCCAAGGGTCTGTTGCGCCAGGCAAATCTGGCCATGACACAGCAGCATTACATCTGAGGACGCAGCAGAAAAAACGCCGAGGAGGCGCACTCTCGAAGCAGTTCGCGAGAAAGAGTTCCGTGAGAGACTAGCTTAGTCAGATGACCCAGATGACCTTTGATAGTAAGATAGTGGCGTGATGAGCGTGCAACCAGACGAACTCCAAGTTCAGTTAAGTCGTTAATCCTCAACAGCGGTGAGCGTAGCTCAGTCGGTAGAGCATCGGTCTGTGGAACCGAGGGTCGCGGGTTCAAATCCCGTCGCTCACCCCAACCCTTCCATCTGAAAACAATTGTTCAGAGGTATATCTGCCGAGCAGCGGATCGCAATTGAGGAAGTTATTCGATTTCTTATTCACGAACTTCGTCTTGAGCCGAAGAGTGAAGATGGGGATCAGCGGCTTCGTGATATTCGCGTTAGCTACTTGGTTTCGGGGTTCGTCTTTACGGCCGGCGCGTCCTTAGAGTGTACGCCAACAATCTTATTATATTCCGCGTTTTCCGACGGCACACAGAAATTGTCCCTGATATCGAAATCGGGGGACTGCAGGTAGAGAACGAGCTTATTTTGAGCCATCCACGGTTCCGTATACATCAGCGGGTCGGTAATGATCAGCGTGTGTTCCATTCTGTCATGGTCCAACCGGTGAAATATTTCCGTCACCTTCATATCCTTACTGTGCGGACGACCGGCATGATCGATCCAGCTTTTTTCATTCAGTCCCACCGTTTCGGCCACGAAGGTGTAATCGTCCTGCCAGTGGCCAACTGTGTATCCGTTCCATCGTGGTTTGGGATTCTTGGGGAGTTCTCGCCCGTCCGTCCAGATGGTGCGCCAATCGTGATTCATTTCGGTCAAGAAATCGACATGGTTCTTCGTCTGAACGAGCTGAAACGTCCTAAATTCAAAACTTTCCGTGAACGGGAACCCCACCGGCTCACAGCTGTCATATGGATCATTCGAGAGGAAGGAAGGGACCGACCTGATTGATGTTCCCGACGGCTTATAGGACTCAAGCGTTTTCTCCCCCAAAGGCGTGTAAGGTATGGGATGGGGAATACCGTTCTCGTTGGGTTGCCCTGACCGGGGCCTAGGGTCTCCTTGCGCGAACATAGCTGGATGTTCAGCCACGCCACCTGCCTGGACTCCCCCTGACTCTGTGGCATCCCAAATGCCCGAGAGGTCACGGCGTGGAGCGGGATCTGACTTTCCCTGGTTACGGGCCGGATTGTTCCTCCCCTTTCCATTGAACGGGTCACTATTCCACTTGTCGCGCGTCGCCTCTCCCGACTGCGTTGGCGTAGCGGTTTGAGCGCGCAGAATGGGTAAGAACGTAAATCCTGCAAGCAAGGCAATCGCCGAGAACACGAAGCGCTTTGGCATTTGCGAAATTCCTCCAACGTTCCGATTCCAACTTGCGATTCAGCTTCCGAATACTGCACGCAAGATCACAGACCAGCCTGGCATAGGCTCGGCCGCTAGTAGTTGCGGCACTCAGGCTAGCCACCCAAGCGGCGCCTCACGGCCCTAATTGGCAGAGCGATCGGCTGCGCCTCCACCGTTGAACGCTCGACCATTGATTTCAATACGGCTGCCGGCGAAACGCCCGAGCGGATTGGTCGGAGACTGGTTCTTGTACGGCGTTAGTTCAACAACGACTTCATCCCCGGGCTTGAACATAGCCTTGCTCCAGCCTTGGTTGGCCACGCTCGCTGTACCTGCAGCTTCTATAACCCAATGCGCCGTTTCACCAGTGTCGGTCTTCGCATCGACCTTTAGGAAGCAGTGGGGATTGGCCCAAAACCACTCCGTGACCGTCCCCTTCACCGTGACTTTTTTCGAGGTGTCGTACACTGCGGCCCCGTGGTGCGCGAACACCGGAACGGAAACCGCCAACAGGCCAATTGCTACCAGGGAAATGATCGTAAGCTTGGTTTTCACAGCAACGCTCCTTCCAGGATGTTCATTCTGAACCTCATATTAACTGGAATTTCCAATTTGGACCAAGATCAATGTCTTAATCCATTCTGATTCGCCCGGCATGGCCCGATGTTACGCATCGGCATGACCGCCAGCAAAGGCTCCGACTACTTGTCCGCCGTCACATTATCAAGTAGCTTCTTGTAACCCGGTATTGCCGATGGCGAGCAAAATGATTCCCCCATGTCGAAGTCGTCTGGTAGACGATGGAGGACGAACTTGTTCAAGGCCTGCCAAGGCTGCTTATAGTACTCGGGGTCGTCAATGGTGAGCGTGAGCTCCAACGTGTCAGAGTCCACGCGGTGGTATTGTTCCTCCACTCGCATATTGCCGGTGTGTGGACGGCCGGCATTATCAAGCCAAGTCCTTTCATCCAGCCCGACCGTCTGGACCACAAAGGTGTAATCGTCCACCCAGCGGCCCACTGAGTACCCGTACCACCGTGGTTCGGGAACCTTGGGGAGTTCTCGCCCATCGGTCCAGATGACGCGCCAGGCGTAAGAAGGTTGATACACGACAATCACTTGGTTCGCCGTCTGCTCGAACTCGGCTACTCTAAATTGAGAAAGGGCCACGCGTGGAAACCCCACTGGGTCACAGATGTCTCCCGGATTATTTTGCATGCCGGGGCGAACTCCTCTGGCTCCTGCTGTCGGTTTATTGGCCTTAAGCGCTGCCAGACCCGCAGGCGTGTACGGCAGGGGACGCGCGATATTGTTCTCGTCCGCTTGCCCTCCGGGTTCATCCGCCGGGTGACCCGGTATCAATGCCGGGTGCTCCATTGCCCCCGTTGCCTGGACTCCCCCCTCGGCTGCCCCATTCCAAAATCCCGACAAATCGCGGCGTGGAGCGGGACCCTTCGTTATCCCAGCGTACGCGGCCTTCTGCGGTGGGGTATCATCCCATGGTGGCATGGCCTTGGCTCCCGCGCCTTTGGCCGGAGCTGTTTGAGCGCCCAGAAAGGGCGAGAAGCCTGATAGTGCAACCAGTGCTACCGCTGAGACCAAGAAGCGCTTTGGCATTTCCAGAATCCCCCCTGACAACTTAATAGTTCCGATTGAGCGCTAGAATGTCGATTTCCTAATCCTTACTTAGTGGGCATTTGCGTTATCTACTTGACAGTCGCCAGCATCAGAATTCTAGTTTTCACTGACCTGCTTCTTTCCCGCTTGTGCTCCAGATTTGAGGCTCTGGTACGCTGCCTCGATGAACTTGTCTGTGGTCCACTTCCCACCCGGGTTCCCGTACCGCGCATCGTAATCAAGCGTCGGATGCGCCGCCTTCACCTGCTCCAGCGTCATCCCTCTTTTGATCATGTCCTGAATGCGGTCGCGGATGATGGAAACCATGTTGCGATAATACACCACGTCGGCGAAGCCCGCGATACGGCCATGCCCCGGGATTACCAGCGTGCCACCTTGCTCGTACGCGCTCGGAACGGCGACCTCGAGCAGTCGATTCAAGCTATCCAGGATCGACTGGATACTTCCGCCGGCTTTCAGGTCGATGAGCGGATACTCAGTAAGATCGAGCAAATCCCCGCTACTGATCACATCGGACTTGCGGATAAAGACCACGCTGTTGCCGTCCGTGTTCGCGGGCAAATGCATGATGACCACGGCTTCACCATTGAAGTAGAGCCTCTTTTCCGGCGACGAATAGGTGTTGTCTGGCCAATCGCCTTCCGGTCGCGCCGGCGATTTGCCGTTCGCCCCGGTCATCCTGTTATACACGCTGAGATATGAGATCACCGAAGCCCGGTGCGTATCGAGCGAGTTTTGGACCTTAGCGGCGTCGCCTAGGTCAAACGGAATGATTTCACCGGTCGCTGCGATCTTCGCATTACCTCCCGTGTGATCTTCGCTATCTGTGGTGTCGACAATGTACCTGAGGGTCCGCTTGGAGATCGTCGCGATGGCCGCCAGAACCTTATCGCTCATAGCGGCCGTCCCCGTGTCCACCAAGAGGATGCCATCGTCGCCCGCCTGCACGGTGATATTGCCGCCCGCCCCGATCAGCACCCACACGTTGCCCTGGACCGGAAGAATTTGAATCTCCCCGGGGGCTGGCTCCTTTAGCTTCGGCACCCACATGCCGGCTTTGGACTGCGAATAGAGGTGCTCGGTACCCAGCAAAGCGAGACACGCCACGAGCGCGAACATCTGCCATCGGCTCATGGCTGCGCCTCCTCGGTTGCCGGGGCGACAACTTTGGGAGGCCGAGGCATGGTTTTCATTTTCGAGATGTACTCGGGATACATCGTTTCCGCCCCTCCGAGTCTCGGCTCATAGGGCGTTCCGAACCGATCCGTAAAATCCCTGTTCAGCGCCGGCAGAGGACTCTTTCCGGGAAGGAAGTTCGGAACCGCGCCCCGCGGGATGGGGCTCTCAGTCGCCTCTTCGCATGGATACGGAGGCATCTGCATCGTCGGATCTTCGACCCACATCATTCTGGTTCGGATGTAGGGTTCGGTCATGTAGACGGGATCGTAAAGAATGGACGTGGCTTGCAAATACTCCCCCATGCGGCGCCAGCGTGTGCGCACCGCTGCTCGGTCGCTCCGCATGAGTCCGTCGCGCCGCTCGTATGACTCCGTGAGATGCGTCGTGGTCACCACCAAAGTATCGCCGTCCCATTCCCCGGTCGAAAATCCGCTCCAGGTGTGCACGGCGTTCTCGGGAGGATGCGGGCGGCCATCCATCCAGATCGTCTCTTCCTGCTCCTCCTGATTGAAGTGGCCGTGGTAAGCGATGATCTTCTGCGTGGCCGGATCGATCTCGGCCCAGAACCGAAGGAGTGAACGCGGACCTTCCAGCGAATAGTCCCAAGAGTGCGGCCGGCAGCTGAACTCTGTGGTATCAAAGTCCTCCGGCGACCAACTCGCGACTCTCGCACGATCGCCGTCGGTCACCGGAATCCCAGCGATGTCCCCAATCATTCCGCTTCCATCTTGCTCGCGGGGCAGTGTACGCCACGAACCCTGTAGGTCGACCTGAGCGCGCGCTGGAGCCCATAGCGTCAACAAAAAAACAAAGAGTGACGCCCAGCGACTCTTCAGCACCCGAGGGATTCGCCCGGAGTACACAATGCACCTCCAGCCGGAACTTCTGATTTCAATTGTTTTGCGGTGCGAGAGCATATACCGGCGGTGTTCTAGGGTCAACGTCGCCTCACAATGTCCAGGGCTGGATCTAGCCCAGGAAATATTTCAGGCCCTCGGCGCTCCCACGGAAAACCGGCTTTAGACGCGGCCCTGGAAATTGTGATGTCGGAATGTAAACGCCGGAAGGTGCGTTACCTTGCAATGCCAGCGGTGCACCTACGAGGGGGAGATCACCTTCGCCCCGGCGGGTTTGAGTCTGTTGCGCCAGGCGAGACTTGAAGCTTTCGAACACTGCTGGAGCGAGCACCGGATTCCGGCCTGGAACAAACAAATGAAGGAGGCTCTATCGACGACGAAGCGACATTTCTCTCTCCTGAGTGTTTTGCCTTGACAAAGCGGGTCTGCTGATATAACAAACCGCCACCAACAGGTTGACGTGACCTCCATTTGGATTTCACGCAAGGAGCAAGCTATGAATCGGAAGAGGTGTGTGCTTTTTTTTGTGTTATTGGCGCTTTCGGTGTCGTCCCTCATGGCTCAAACGGCGTCGACTGGCGCGCTGACGGGCACGATTAAGGACCCGTCTGGTGCCGTCGTTCCTAACGCTACGGTTACGTTGACGAGTTTGGACACCGCGCAGGCGCGAACCGCGACGACTTCGGCGGAAGGTACTTACCAATTCAGTCAACTGCAGCCGGGCAACTATCGAATACGGATTGAAGCCGCCGGATTCAAGCCGCTGGAAATTTCTTCCGTAACCGTCAGTGTGACCGAGACGGCGGTTTTGGACCGCAACCTCGAAGTAGGCGGGCAAACCCAGTCGGTCACCGTGGAAGGTGAAGTGGAAACGATTCAGACCACGAGTTCGGCGCTGGGCACGGTGGCCACGGCGCGGACCGTGACGGAGACTCCTCTGAATACGCGGAACTACACGAACCTTTTGGCCTTTTCTACGGGCGTCTCCGGCAACGTCAGCAACGCGACCACGCTTGGAAAGGGCGCGACGAACATGGCCGTCAATGGAGCGACGACGGGCCAGAACACCTATCTTCAGGACGGGGTGACCGTCAATAACTATGACTCTGTGGGCGGTGTTTCGGAAGGGCAGCAGTTTGGCTCATTTGCGATGCCCAATCCGGATGCCATCGCGGAATTCAAGATCCAGACCTCGAGCTACGATGCAGGCTACGGGCGCAACCCGGGCGCCAACGTGAACGTGGTTACCAAGTCGGGCACCAATAACTTCCACGGCGACGTGTATGAGTTCTTCCGCAACACCGTTCTCAATGCCAACGACTTTTTCCTGAACCAACAAGGCGTGGCCAAGCCGCCGCTAAATTCAAACATCTATGGCGGGACGATAGGCGGACCCATCAAGAAGGATAAGCTTTTCTTCTTCGCGTCGTATGAGGAGAACGATCAGAAGAACGGGTTCTCCGCCTTCAGCAAGACACAAGGCACCGTTTTGGCTCCGATTCCGGGCAACGCTCCTGACAGTCGCGGCACCTGCGGGCCGGTACCGTTTTATACGATTGCTTCATGCAATGCGGCTGGGGCAGCTTTCGTGACGGGGCTGGCGCAGAACATGTGCAAGAACAATCCCAAAAATGGCGTCCAAGTTATTACCTGCCCATCGGCGGGCCCCGGCGACCCGTCGGGCTTGTTCGGCATCAATCCGATCGCGATCAACATTCTTCAGTTGCAGCTGCCCGGCGGCGCCGGCTATTTAGTTCCCGGATCGGGCACCTCAGGTTTCCTGTCCCAGAGCTTCGTGAGTCCGGCCCAATACAAGGATCATCAGGGCATCGGCAACCTCGATTACGTGATCAATAGCAAGAACACCTTCTCCGGCCGTTACATGTATGAATCCAATCCGCTGGTTGGCAATTTCGACGCACAAAATTCCCAGGAGGCAGGTGATTTCCTGCCAGGGACTCCTTTTAACGAAAGCAAAGTTAACCAAAGCAGCGTCGCGAAGCTCACCACGATTGTGTCCAACAACGCGGTAAACGAATTCCACGTCGCGTACCAGCGAGATGAAGCGCTCGCCAACCAGGACGTCGTCTTCAACGACCAGCAAGTGGGGCTCCAGCCCTTCGTCTCGCCGTTCACTCCTAACGCTGCGGTCAACTTTCTCCCGCAATTTACTATCTCGGGCAACGGCAACGGAAATATGACATTCGGTTACCATCACGGTTACGCCAGCACGAACGTCCGTGAGAATCAATTTGTGATCGGCGACCAGATCTCCTTGACCCGCGGCAAGCATTCGTTCCGGGTAGGCTTCGAAGAAAACCGCGTTCAGAATGGCTTCATTAACTCGAGCTCATCAATAGGAACACCAGGATTTCCAACTTTCGCCGACTTCCTGATCGGTCGGTCGGCTTGCGGCTCGGACGCCGCTGGTGCTCCCATCATAACGACGCCATCCGCATTGAATCCTGCTGGATGCAACGGCTCCACGACTGGGAAGGCCAGCACTACCGGGTCGGGAGGCTCGTCGGCTGCGAACGGCATTGTCGAAATGAATCTGCGCGTTTTTCAGTTAAGCAGTCTTATTCAGGATGATATCAAGGTGAACGGGCGGTTCACCTTGAATTTGGGAGTGCGGTGGGAACTGGACCAATACCCCACCGAGAACAATGGAAACCTGAGCAACTTCTGGCCAAGCCTCACCAACACAGCGCCGCCTCCGTTCGTCACGAGTCCAGGCGGAGCGGGCGAGACTCTGGCGGGAACCATGGTGCCCAGCACCTACACTGGTATTATTCCGACAGGCGTTTACCAAAGCCCCCTGCCCTATGCCGAGGCAAAAGGCGCCCCTTGGGACAATTTTGCGCCCCGGATCGGCTTTGCCTGGCAGCCGACGTCCAGCAACCGCCTCGTCGTGCGTGCCGGTGCAGGGTATTTCTATAACGTACTGGGCGGCCATGATATCGCGCGCTTCGACCTCTCGAATCCGGTCCACGGAGTCGGCACCACTAACTCGCCGATTGCGAGTCTATACAATCCGTATGCTATTGCCCCGGGACTCGTTTCGGCCGGCCCCGGCAACTTCGGATTCGTTCCTCGCTGGGTGGACACATCGACTATTTCGAATAATCCCGCGGCGTTCTGTCCAGGACCGCCTTGCAGTTCGAACACCGCCACCACGATGTTCGATTCGAATATGACGGTCCCCCTGACCTACGAATGGAACCTGAACGTTCAGTATGAGTTTCTGCCCAGCTGGGTACTTGAAGTCGGTTACGTGGGGTCGCATGGCATCCATCAGGCTTCTCCGGGTGCGGCGAATACCGCGATAGGCGCGGACGGATCACCGGGTGGAATCCCCTTCAACTACGCACAACTTGCGGGGGTGGGCGCGCCCTGCGTGAGTTGTTCGGTCACTCCCAATGGCGTTCCTATTACCACCAATACGACTCAGAACGCGATCCTCCGCGTGCCGTATTTAGGGATAAGCCCGACGGCTTCTTACGACTCAACCAGTAGCAATTACAAATACAACAGCCTTCAGGTCACGATGCGGAAGCAGTTGTCCAAGGGATTGCAGTTGCAGGCAGCCTACACCTGGGCCCGCGGCTTCGAGCAATATGCTCAGGGCGTCAACACCTACCCCTACATAGTCCAGTCGTATGCGCCGGAATATTTCGTCCGCCCACAGCGCTTGGTGGTGAGCTATGTTTGGCAACTGCCCTTGGGTCACCAGAAGGGATTTCTGGGAAGGGTGACGGACGGCTGGTCTTGGTCGGGTGTGACGATTATCCAGGACGGCCAACCCCTCGATTTGAATGACAGCACCGCCGGATCCATTTTCGGGGCCAAGGGCGGCAACGCTACTCTCTGCCCTGGATTTACGGCTAAAACGGCAGTTACCTCAGGCAGCGCCATGCAGCGAATAACAAACGGGTTCAGCGGGGATGGCTGGTTGAACTCTGCAGCGTTTTGTCCTGCCCCAACTATTGGAAACGGAACCGGTTTTGGCACTATGGGTCAAGGTTTGATTCTCGGCCCAGGCCAGAGCAACTGGGACATGTCCTTCGAGAAACTCATCAAGATTCGAGAAACTAAGAACCTGCAGTTTCGGGCCGAATTCTTCAACATATTCAACCACCCGCAGTTTGCCTCATTCTTGGCCGACAGCGATCCGACGGATCGGCAAAAGAGCGCAGGGACCGGGGGAACTAGCAACGGCGGAAACCTTTTCGGATCAATTAATGCCACTTCCGTGAATCCACGGGTGGTACAGTTTGCTCTGAAGTTCTTGTTTTAGGAGCGAATTAGCCAGTAACTAGTGCCAGAGATGACGAGCCGTAGTATTCTCGCTCGGATTCGGCACTGGAACCGAGGGTGGCAGGTTCAAATCCCGTCGCTCACCCCAAAATCTCCTTGAGCCAGAGACACTTCCGCTTCAGTGAACTATTGCTATGTCCTTACAAAGCTATGCGGCAGGGGTGGTCGCGCTAGTGGATGGCCAGCGGAAGAAGGAACTGGTGCCATCGGTCACGATCGGTGGCGCTCATATTGTCGATTTCCAATCCGACGCAGTCTTTTCCCACCGAGCGTACGACGCGTGCAGTCGCAAGGACCGGCGGTGCCGCGGGTTTAAGCTCAATCGTCAGGCTGACTGAAGACCCGACAGGCAAAGTCGTGCTTAGCTGTGCCAGCATCCCTTTTGCACTGATATCCAGCGTCCTCCCCTGCGAACGGTTTGAGCCCGATATGACCGATAGTTTACAGGTCACCTTAAAACGGTGATGTTGTCGTCTTTCATGATCGATCGAAGGCTGAACAACGTTGACGAGGCGCAGCAATCTGGTACGGTCGACAGGCTTGAAAACCAGAAAACTGGCGCCCGCTTCGAACGCTCGTGCCGTCAAGCCACGCTCCCGTTCTCCCGTGATGATGATGATCGGAGTGGTGAGATTTAAGCCCGAGGCCCGCATCTGCCGCGCCAATTCGATACCATCCGGCGACGGCATGCGCATATCAAGGAAAACCGCATTGAACTTCTCAGTTTTGAGGCGGGCGGCGGCTTGCGTGCTGTCGGTCATGGCATGGGTGTCGAGATCGGCTGAACTGAGCACCTCTCGAATGAACTCGCACACGCTGGGATCATCTTCCACGACGAGAACCTTATTCGGCACTCCCGCTCCCGTTCCGCATCTTGGCCTCTTACTCTTCCCCTAGGGAAACGTTTTGCGAAACTGCCGAGCTACGCAAGGATAGGTGCAATTGCTTTTGAAGAGTGGTGAAGTCAATGGGCTTAGAAAGACAAGCATTACAGCCGCCTTGAAGAATGCGTTGCCGTTCGTCTGCCATCGCATGCGCGGTCACGGCGATCACCGGAATTTCTCGCAGAGCTGGCTCCTGGCGAATCCAAGTAGCCAATGCCAGTCCGTCGTCAGCTCCAACCTGGATATCCAGCAGCACCGCATGGGGTTGATGGGCGCGGACCAAGTCGAACGCGGTTTTCAGATCCGCCGCAGAAAAGACTTCGTAGCCTTCTGTGTCGAGCCAGTCGCAAAGCAGTTCGCGGCTGAGGGGATTGTCCTCCACCACCAGGATACGTGGCTTCATGCCTTCTCCAACTGAGGTTGGGCGACCACGCGACGTAATTGTTTGATGAGCTCTTCCTGCCAAGGTCGTTGCTTCCGGTACAAGTATTCAGAGTGCACGCGAAGATATTTTTCTTCTTCTTTGCTCAGGTCTTTGCTGGTCAGTACAAATATACTGAGATCGGCGGTACGGGGATTCGCCCGCCATTCCGACAGAAGTTCAAAGCCGCTCACTTTTGGCAGCAGCAAATCGAGAATGACCAATTCGGGAAGGGACTTAGTGACTGACGCCCTAGCTTCTGCGCCATCAGCGGCAGTCACTACGGAATATCCTTCCCGATGGAGCATTTCCGAGATCATCTCGCGAGTAGGAGCATCGTCTTCGACGACCAAGATGGAGCGCGTAGGGGGCCTACCTCCACGAGCCGCGAGGCAGCGCTCCAGGGCGGCCAGCAAGGCAGCCTTCTCCACCGGCTTAACGAGATATTCGTCAGCACCGAGGGCGGTTCCGATGGCCGGCTGATCCACGATGGTTACGACGATGACGGGGATCTTGGACGTGCGCGGGTCATTCTTCAACTGCAGCAGGACCTCCAGCCCGTGAACAGGCTTCATCAGGAGGTCCAAGGTAATTGCATCGGGTTGGAGTTTAGCGGCCAAATCCCTGGCCTGCCGCGGCTGTTCACAACGGATGGTTTCGTAGCCCGAAGAAGAGAGTTGAGATTCGATGAGATGCGCCGAGGCCGCGTCATCTTCGATGACAAAAATCCGAGGGGCCCGGTGGATCTCTGCCCTGGCCGCCGCCTCCCGAGCGGATCGAACCGGAGGGATCGCCACAAGCGGGAGAGAAAAGTGGAAGCATGTCCCCTGACCAGGCTGGCTATCGACCCCCAGTTGGCTTCCGTGCATGTGAACAAGGCGCTCTGTGATGGCTAGCCCTAGGCCGGTGCCTTCGACGGCTTTCCCTGATTCCGCCCGCCGGTAAAAGGCCTCAAAGATCCGTTGTTGATCTTCGAGCGGAATGCCCGGCCCGCTGTCGCGTACTTCTACCCTTACTTGGCCGTCCATCGAGCGGGCGGCCAATTCGATCCGGCCGGATTCGGGAGTGAACTTAATCGCATTGCCAATTAGGTTCATGAGGATCTGTTTGAACCTAGTGGGGTCGGCGCGTACACACAGGCTGGATTCAACCTGGCGAGTTAGCGTCTGCGATTTTTTGTCTGCCAGGGGCTGCAAGGTGCCGAGCACTTCAGCGAAAGTCGCTTCCAACCGAACGCTCTCGAAGGCCAACTCCAGGCGACCGGCCTCGATTTTCGACAGATCCAGGATATCGTTGATGAGACTTAGCAGATGCTGCCCGCTGGTGTGTATGTGGGTGACGTAGCGGCGTTGGCGATCGTTCAGTGGGCCGTAGCGTTCGTCGGGGAGCAGATCGGAAAATCCCAGGATAGCATTGAGCGGCGTCCGCAACTCGTGGCTCATCGTGGAGAGAAATTGATCTTTGAACTTGCTGGCACGCTCAAGTTCCTCTTTCGCATGGAGGATGGAATAGGAATACTCTTCAAGCTCCTTCTTGGCAGCTTCAAGCTCTGCAGTGCGTTCCTGGACGCGTCGCTCCAGCTTGTCGCGACCTTCTTGTAGTGCCCCGTCACGTTCCTGGATTTGCACCAGCATCTCGTTGAATGCATCGACCAGTACAGTCAGCTCGCCACCGCTACCACTTGGCGTTGCACGAACCGAATAGTTGCGGTCACGAGAAACAGCCCGCGCGGTATTCGCCAAATGCACGATAGGCTCCGCAACCGCACGGCGGAACACGGATGAGACCAAGAGCGCCGCGAGGAGAGACGCAACCAATACGATGGCAGAGATTCCGGCGTAGCGCTTAAGGCGAGCATTCAACACCTGCGAATCCGATTGCATATAGACGATTCCAACAGGTTTGCCCTCAGACATAATCGAGCGGACCAATACGACCTGGTTTCCTTCAAAGCGGTAGGCTTCTGTCGCACCCGGGGGAACGAGAGGCAGCGCCGGAACCTGACGACCTTGATCGCGCCGATACGCAGCGAAGGAGCGACCGTCCGACCTGTAAATGCCGGCCGATGTGATGTTGGTCGCGGACTTCAGCGCCAACAACGTGTTCTGCGCTGCCCGTGGATCATCGAATAACAACGCGGAGACGCTATTGGATGCGGCCATTTGGGCTTGAGTCGAGAGGTTCCTTACCTCGATCGCCCGAAACGTAGCCAAATCATACCCGACAAAAGCGACACAGGCCGTCAACAGTGCAGCGCCGCTGACCAGCATATTCATCCATGTCAATTTCTTGGAGATCGAATAGTCAGTGAACATTGTCTGTCAACTTCCAGGTTGAGGATTTCTTCTCACGGTAACCGCCACTTTCAGCAGTTCGGAGCTCAAAGTCAGGCCAGCGTTTTCGGCAATCGTCAGGTTGACCTCGAAACGAACGTTATTGCCCTCAGGGGTGAACTCGATCATGCCACCGCGCTGAGAGAACCGAGGAATATCGCTGACCGTCAGGACGGAAGCCA
>Ga0207025_1006_pt1 | contig 38390 bp, 45 predicted proteins | sample Alteio_BWMinCont_45_FD_153261 | JGI IMG/M metagenome (GOLD analysis project Ga0207025, IMG submission 153261) | Enriched cells from forest soil in Barre Woods Harvard Forest LTER site, Petersham, Massachusetts, United States -... | ecosystem: Environmental > Terrestrial > Soil > Temperate forest >... | reverse complement strand
ATAGGTCACGCCGTTGACCGTGGCGCTCGCAGTTTGGACCGCCGCCGCTGTCGCGCTTCCGGAGCCCAGCGCCACGTCGCCCGCATTGGCGGCGGTCGCGCCGTTCCCGATCGACACGGAATTGGCGCCCGTCGCGGTCGATGCCGGTCCGACCGCGACAGAATTGGTCCCGGTGGCGGACGAATCGGCGAGCGTCGAGTTGGCGTGGAAGTATTTGATGCCGCCGCCGTTGTCGATGTTGTTCACGGTGGCGGCGAGGCCGTTGAGGGCCGTGTCGGTCGCAAAGAGCTCGGAGCCGTTGATCGCATCCGTCGAGGTGGCTGAGATGCGCCCGGCCGCGACATTGGTGATCGTGCGCTCGCTGCCTGGCGCGCCGACGCTCACCGTCGAGGTCGGCGACGTCCCGGCGAAAGTGTAGGTCGCGCCGTTGAGGGTAATGCCGGACGCGCCCACCGCCGCCGCCGTCACGCTGCCGGAGCCCAGCGCCACAGCGCCGGCATTGCCGGCCGTCGCGTTCGCGCCGAGCGCGAGCGCATTGGAGGCGCTCGACGCGGCCGTGTCGCCGATGGCGATGGCGCTGGCGCCTGTGGCGTTCGAGGCATTGCCCAACGCCACCGCGCCCTGGCCATTGGCGATATTGGCGTTGCCGAGCGCCACCGCGCCCTGGGCGTTGGCCGCATTGTTGGCACCCACCGCCACCGCGCCCGTCCCTGTCGCGCTGTTCGGATCGCCGATCGCAACCGCGCCCGAACCGGACGCTGTTTGGCCTTCGCCGATGGCGACCGTGCCGAGCCCGGCGCCCGCGACCGCCGAATTGTGGCCGATGGCGACCCCGCCCGCGCCCGCCGTGGCGGCGACCGACGACGTATCGCCGAGAGCGACCGACGAGGCGGCCCCGGCGGTCGAAGCGTTGCCCAGAGCCGTGGCGTTTGTCGCGCTCGCGGCGGCGCCCTGGCCCATCGCGGTCGAGAACTGGCCGCTCGCAACGACATTTGGCCCGATGGCGACAGCGCCGACGCCCGACGCGGTGACAATGTCGCCAAGAGCAAAGGCGGAGCTGGCCGTTGCGCTGGCGTTCTGGCCGATAGCGGCGCCGCCATTGGCGGTGACTGTGCTGAGAGTGCCGATGGCGACGCCATTGCCCCCGGCGGCCGTGACAGACGCGCCCGCCGAGATGTTGCTGCCGCCGCCGATCGCGATTGAGCCCAGCCCGGCAGCTTGGGCGGCGCTGGAGGCCGTCGCATTTCCCCCGATCGCAATCGAACTGGTGTTGCTCGCCAGGGTATTGATACCGACGGCAACGCCGCTGACGCCGGACACACGGGCGCTGGAGCCTACCGCCGTGGCATTGTTGGCCGCCGCATTAGCCTGATAGCCCAGCGCGACACTCTGCACGCCAGACGCATTGGCCTGATAGCTCGCGGCGTACGAATATTGAGCGCTGGCGTCGGCCTGATAGCCCGCGGCGTACGAATAGTTGCCGCTGGCATTGGCGCCGACGCCTATAGCGCTGGAGTTCCCTCCCGTGGCGGTGGCGAAAGTGCCTAGGGCGGTGGCGCCGGCTGCAGTGGCGTTGGCGTCAACGCCGAGAGCTACCGAATTGATGTTGGTCGAGAGCGTATTGGCCCCTATCGCCACCGCGCCGTTGCCTGAAGCGTTCGCGTTCAGGCCAAGCCCCGTCGAGTATAGTCCCGACGCATCGGCGAGGTAGCCCATCGCCGTGGCCTGCGCGCTGGAGGCGCTTGCCCCATTTCCGATCGCCGTGGCCTGGTTTGCCGTCGCATTGGCTGATGTGCCGAAGGCGGTGGCTCCGACCCCGGTCGCAGAAGCGGTGTCGCCAACGCTTGTGGCATACGCCGCTGTGGCGTTCGCGGCGGTGCCGATCGCAACCGCCTCGAAACTGAAGCCGGTGGGGGCGGTCCCGCTCGCATCGGCGCCTATTCCGATCGCGATCGGAGAACCACTCCCCGATGCGTTCGCCTTGGCGTTGCCTCCCAGGGCCACGGCGCCGCCGCTCGTGGACGTTGCGCTGCTGCCCGCGCCGACGGCCACCGCGGCGCCGCCTGAAGCGGTTCCGCCGCCCACGGCGTAATTTTGGGCGCTCGCGGGCTGCGGGATGGCGGCGATGCTCATCGCAATGAGCGCGGGTGACGCCCAGCGGGCAATTCCATCGCCGAACAGCCGGCGCGCGCCGACCGCCCGGCCGCCGCCGAGCGTCCCGAGCCCCAGCCGCTCGCGCTTCATGCCGAGCACGCGATGCGCCAGGCGCAGCGCCGCCATCAGGCGGCGGCGCAGTGCGCGCGGACCGGCATTGACATCACCAACCCAGCTTCGGACAAAGCCCGCGCGGCGACCTGAAATCACCGATGTCGATGGAACCCGTCCGACAGCCATGATGCCCCCTGATGACCTTTGCCCATGCGCCGGAATCGTTTCACCACGGGCCGAGCGATCGCGCGCGGCTGGCGCCGCGCGGACGAAGGCAGGCAGAGGTCATGGCGCAACACGCCATCACGCTTCGCTTCGACCATCGATGTCTTGAGTTAAACGAGCGCGTCTTGCCATTCAGCGCTCGCTGCGACTGCCCCATCACAACAACCCCGAATCGTGATGTTGTATGATGATAGACACAAATTCGCCGGCGTCACCAAGCAGGCTATCCAAATAGCTGGCATATCGTCTCACAAGTTTAAACAACCGCGCGACACGGTTCGCGCGCCGTTCGCGTCACAGTTTAATGGAAAATTAATCAACGGCGCGCGCGCTCGCGCGCTTCGCGCGGACTGATGCCGAATTCGCGGCGGAAGGCGCGCGCGAAATCGGACCCTAGCTTGAAGCCATGGCGATAGGCGATCTCCTGCACTTGCCTGTCGTCGGCCCCAACGAGCTCCGCATGGGCCGCGTGCAAGCGCTTGCGCAGGATGTAACGGGCGACGCCGCCGACGCTCTCGAATGCCCGGTAGAGATTCGAACGCGAGATCCGCAGCCCGCGCGCCACGCGCTCTGGCGTGAGGTCGAATTCGCCCAGGTGATTCTCGATATAAAGGCGCGCGCGCTCGAACAGCAGGGAGTCAAAGGAGGCGCTCGCCTGCCCTAGGCGATCGGGCGAGGGCTTTATGCACGCCGCGATCATCTCGACGGTGGCCCGCCCGGCCTGCCGGAGCTCATCGGTGCTCATTCGGACCACCCGCGCCTCAAGATTGCTCAGGTAATCGGCCAAAAGCTCAATGAGGTTGCCGGAAAGGATGGCGATGCGGACGCTGTCGAGCTCCTCCGCCACGCCCGCGAACACACTGCGCGGCAAAGCGAGGACCAGGCCGTCAAGATCCGTGATGCGGCCACGGAAGTCCTCGTCGAGCGAGATCAGGAACATCGCACCCGGCCGGGCATGAACCCGCCGTTCGCCGGCTTCGAACCAGGCTTCGCCGGACCGGACGCGGACCAGCCACCAGTGATCGACCGGCGCGCCGGGTGACGGCTCTAAGATGCGCGCAAAGGTTTGAGCGGCAAAATGCCCCGACGTCAACACGACGTCGGTCATGTTGCAGGTCATGAATTCCACGTCGAACCCCTGGGCGGCGCTGCGGCCTTCCGGAAGTCCGACGTCAGTCAGCGAGCTGACGCGCGCTTTCCAGACGTCGAACTGCTCCGGCGGCTCATAGGGTCGTGTCGAGAAAACCCGCGGCAGGCCAGGGGTCCTGTCCCGGATGTCCCGCGGCTCGCGCGGCAGGGGAGCATGCTCCAGGAGCCTCGCATAGTGGGTCAGGAGGAAGTCGTCCATAAACATTCACCGCGTGTGGCCTCACCGCGACGGGCATCGCCGCCAGCCGCACATTGGTCGACAGGAGCGTCGGTCGGCGGCGACCGACGCTCAGTTCAAGCAGGCGGCGGAGGCCGAGAACTCCCACGCGAGGGCCGGGCTTCGCTGTGATCGAGCGTTTGTCTCGGCGATCGTCCAATCCGTGACAATGACGGCGCTCATGCATGCACTTCTTCTTGTTGGTTACTTGAATCTCTCTCGCCGAGATTCTGCCGCTAAGCGGTACGAGAAACGACGGCGACAAGAAACTCGTTCATGACGAAATCCGCGAGTTCTTTGCCTGCATGACGTTATGATCAGAGCATGTTCCGAAACTTTTCCGTGATTGCTTGCGAACGCAGCACAGAGAGAATCGAGACCGCTCGATGAATCATAGGGTGTCACTCGGCATATAACAAATGAAGGAATAACTGAGCTTAACGTCCCCTCTACGGCAACGCCTCGCCTGATTATGCATAACGTCCAGGCATTATGCATGACATCTCACAACCCTGATCATGGCGGCTACAAAATGCAAAATCTTCAGCTCTGCTATGCAATGCCCACATGCCGTTCTCCGAACGCCAAGGAAGTTCGCCTATCTCACGGAACCTCTATCGCGCCCGATATGATGCGCTCGCCATATAACACTCGCCATATAACAAATGAAGGAATGGCTGAGCTTAACGTCCCTTCAACGGCGATGCCTCGCCTGACAATGCATAACGTCCAGACATCAGCATGACATCAGCGGGCTGTTTTGGTTTTGTTGGTGGAGTACGTGCCGCGGATTTACCGAGCAAAATTAGCCCGCCAACGCGCCGCCGGCGGCATGCAACAGCCCTATGAACTTTGTTACAACGAATTGCCCGCTGACTCGGATCAGAAAGGGTCAGTTCAAACTTGGCGAGCTTCGCATCAAAAACAAAACCGCACCTGAGATTTGGAATGCAGTGCTTGCCGCGTGATCCGCATCAAGCCCCAGAGCCACTGTTTGGCTCGACTTGCAATGTTTGCACCACAACCATTTTCTGCATCGTCCTGGCTACCGGGCCACCGAGGAGAGCGCAAGTCCGAAGCCGACGTGAAAACGCCGTTGGCGGCGGTTGCGACTCTCTCGTCTGTCCCATCCGAGCGCCGTCTTCGGCCAAGGCTAAGAATGATTTGAGCTTGCAATTGATAGGGCATACACTGAATTTGTTCTTCTACCGACGCAGAGGATTTCCGGATATGAAATGGAGTCTTCGCAAATCTCTGACGGCGCTGATGATGGTTCTTGGCGTAGGGACGGTTCTCAGTGGCTGCGCCAGCGAACCTTCGAAGCCGGCCGCGCCAGTGGCCGCGGCGATTGCGCCGTCAATCGCCGCCGATTCGCTCGTTGGAAAGTGGGGGCTCGCATCTTACCACAACGAGGCGGACCGCGCCCGGACCGAAACCGCCGCGCGTGCTCAATGCAACAAACCCTTTGTCATCGGCAAGGGACAGGCCGGCGGTGTGACGATGCATGTGGCCGACCAGACCGAGCCTCAGGAAATGTTCGTCAAGCCCGCGGAGGGCAGAAACTTCCTCGGTCCGGTGGGACCGCCAGGGGTTCAGCAGGATCTCGAGATACTGTCCTTCGACAAAGGCGTGTTGGTCATGAGTTGGATGGACCCTGATACGGCCAGCCGGTATGGCACGATGGTTTACGCGCGCTGCAAGACGAAGTGACGCGATGGCGAACGTCCAGAGACCTCGATATGCGGCGCTTGCGTCCGGGGGGAGACAGATGAGAGTGATCATGGCGCCCGCTGCTTTTCTCGCCGGTGTTCTTGCCTCGTTATTGATCGCCGCGTCTGCGGCAGAGCCATGGAGTTCGGCGCGCGCCGACGATTCTACCGCGCCGGGGGTTGACGAGCCGGGCGCGATGGATCAGCCGGGCTATGTGCCGACGCCTGAGCAAGAACAACTTGATCCGAAATTTCAACGTCAATTCGTGTTCTTTCGCAGCACCGAGGCGCCCGGCACGATCATCATTCAGACGAGCGAGCGGTTTCTTTATGTCGTTCAAGACCACGACCGCGCCATTCGCTATGGGATCGGCGTTGGTCGGGACGGGTTCCAATGGGGCGGCCTGCTGAAAATCGCACGCAAGCAGGAATGGCCCGATTGGCGTCCGCCGCCAGAGATGATCGAGCGCCAGCCTTACCTCCCACGCTTCATGGCAGGCGGCCCCGGCAATCCGCTCGGCGCCCGCGCCATGTATCTTGGCGCCACGGTCTATCGAATCCACGGGACGAACCAGCCCGACACGATCGGCACAGCCGTTTCATCAGGATGTTTCCGCCTGGTGAACCCCGATGTGATCGACCTCTACAACCGGGTTCCTATCGGCACGAAAGTCATCGTACGGCAGGCTCCCGCGGTTTCTTGAACAGCAGAGATGGAACGTTCGGGTGCCCTAGAAGGGCGAGCTGGGCGGGTCGTTTGCAAGCGAGGAAGCCCATGGTAGCGAGTCGAAAACTGTTGTTCGGCCTCTCGGCGGCCATGGCGGGTGCGTTCATAACGGCGGCGCCGGCCGCCGGCTCGGCTCAGACGTTGAAGGCTGTCAGGGATCGCGGCTCTTTGAATTGCGGCGTGAATCAGGGCCTCGCCGGATTTTCGATCGCTGACGACAAGGGGCAATGGACGGGCCTTGATGTCGATCTATGCCGAGCAATCGCGGCGGCCGTGTTCGACGACGCCGCCAAGGTCGTCTTTGTGCCGCTGTCGTCCGCGGAACGCTTCAACGCTCTGCAAGCGAAAAAGATCGATGTTCTGGCCCGAAATTCCACTTGGACCATGTCGCGCGAAACCGAGTTCAAACTAAATTTCGTCGGGGTAAATTATTACGATGGGCAGGGATTCCTGGTCCACAAGAGCCCAGAAGTCGCCTCGGCGTTAGAGCTTGGCGGCGCGAAAGTCTGCGTCCAAAGCGATACGACGAACGCCGAAAATCTTGGCGATTTCTTCAAGAGTAACAATTTGAAATACGAATTGGTGATGGCGTCCTCGCCCGCCGAAGCGCTGAAGGACTATGCCGAGGGACAATGCACGGTCCTTACCAGCGATGTTTCGCAGCTCTACGCGCAGCGCCTTCAGCTTGCCAATCCCGGCGACCATGCGATCCTTCCCGATATCATTTCGAAGGAGCCGCTTGGTCCTGCTGTACGCGACGACGACCCGCAATGGGTAGATGTCGTTAAATGGGTTCATTTCGCGATGATCGACGCGGAAGAGCTAGGCGTCAGTTCGAAGACGATCGACGAAGCCCTGAAATCCAAGAAGCCGGAGGTGATGCGGCTCGTGGGCGCCGAGGGTAAATTTGGCGAGGAGCTCGGCCTTGGCGCCGACTGGGCGGCCCATGTGATCAAATCGGTTGGGAACTATGGCGAGGCCTATGAGCGTAACGTCGGCTCAGCCTCGAAACTAGGCATCCCGCGCGGGTTGAACCAGCTTTGGAACCTAGGCGGCATCCAATACGCCCCGCCAATCCGGTAGAATCGATTTCTGCTGTGAAGTCGCGCGCGGGAATAGCCGCGCCATAGCAATCATCCTGTCGCGCGTTGCCGGACCTTCGATCCTTCTGCAAGTTCAAGGCATGCAATCATCGCGTCCCACGCGCGCGAGGTCGTCGACGACATCAGCAGTTTCATGGAAAGCCATGTCATCGATTTCCATTGGCGTGCGACGCTCAATTTTTTCGACGCTCGCCCGCCTACCGATCCGGCCTCGCGCGCCGCGCCTGACGCTCGGCTCGGTCGCGACGGTGATTGTGACGGGCACGATGTCGGCGGGGATCGTGGACGGCCCCGGTCACTGGGTTAGGGGGGTCCACAGCGACGCCAACGGCCTGCCGTTCTTCGGCTGGTCGATGACTGGCGGCGATCTGCGCGCTCCGCACTTTTTCGCGACGCATTCTATGCAGGCTTTGCCTGTTGTCGGCTGGGTGGCGGATCGCGCGATGCGCGGTCGCGCGACACAATTGGTTTGGGCGGCGGCTAGCCTGTGGAGCGCCCTAGTCGTCGGAACTTTCGCTATGGCGCTTGCCGGGAAGCCGTTTTTGTCCCTGTAATCACAGGCGAAAGCTGGCGCGGCCTCTATGCGGCCTCATCGCAGCGCAATGCGCCTGAACCAGCTTGGCCAGGTCGAGCTAAACGGTCGTGATAGAAGACAAATCGTTGATAGACTTTCTCGCGAACGGCGCTCCTTCACATGGGTTGCTCAACGATAACCATCTTGGCGCAGCACTTAAGAGCCAGATGCCGGTGCGGGCGCCGTCCACACCATCACCGGAACCCTGGTAACCTCCGACAAGGCATTCCATAACCTCAAACCTAGGCATCAGGTTGTTTAGACCTGGTCATCGCGAAATGGCCCGACGAATGTCCGGGCAGGAACCACCGCCCTTTGATTTCGGTCGCGCCGTCATTGATCTCGCCGATGTACTGAATAGGGACGAATTTCTTGGTGGCGCTGACGTAGCGCTTCAAAAACCTCACGTCGCGCCCCACGCGTCCGCCTTCTACAGTCGCAAAAGACGGTCTCGCCGTCGCGACGGCGCCGGTTTCATCATGAATCTCACCGGCAAGCCGTCCGTCACATTCGCTCAAGGCGGCCGAGAAGGAACCCGGCGGCTTCTCGCCGGTCAGGTAGCTGAATATCCCCTCCCACTGCCCCGATAGATTAGGATGCTCTGATTCCGCGCCGCCGGGCGACAATTCAGTCTCCGGGACATCCTCAATGTCCGCCAGCGCGTTGATCCGTGGCGTCGGCGGATATCCGTGTTTGATGAGGTGTTCTTCATGGATTCCCAGACGCTCGACACCCATATAGTTGGCGAGGGAAATGTCGCTGACCGCGCAAGATGTCGCCGACATGCGTTCGGGGAAGAAATGACCAAGCTTCGCTGCGTCGATTGAAACGCACCCAAGCGACTTCAACTGCATGTTCGTGTAGTGACGCGCGCTCAGTGTTCCCGGGGCCTGCAGCCGCCACATATGCGGCTCGGCGAGGCCAGCCAGTGTCGGCTCTGCCGGCAAAGGGTCGCAAATCACCAGCGGACGGTACCACGCGAGAAAATCAAACTCGCGCCCCCGTTCGGCGACCGCAAGCGCACCCCAGCCGTCCTGTCGCCAGGCTTTCACGAACGCAAAGTCCTTACCTACGGTATAGGGATTGATCGGCTTTCCCTGGCAAACCGGATATATCAATACCTCGCCGACGCGTAGCAACAGCTTTTGCGGCGCTTTAAGAACGGAGCGCGGCTTGGGTTCGACAGGCGCGGCGATGCGCGCGCGCAGGTCCTCCAGAATTTTGCGGCGTTTGACGAGGGATTTTTCGTCCATCCCAAGGGCCGCCATCGTTGCGAGATCGGCGCCGTCGGCGATAATCGCCAAGGCCCGGTCGCGCGCGCGGGGGGAATCGATCCCACGCTTGGCGAATTGGTCCGCGACGACCAGCCAGAAAAGCGTGTGATCCGAATCCGTCGCGTCGGTCGCCGCCGTCGGATCGTCCGAACAAAGAAATTCGAGGAGACGTTCGGGCTCGAAGGGCAGGCGCGACAACGCCTTCACGCTGTTGCGCAGATCAAGAGCGTAGTCGTTTGAATAAATTCCGATACCCCACGCGCCCATTCCAAAGGCTCCGCTCGTCTTAAAATTGAAGGAATGCGCATTACACAAGAGACCGCCACAGCTTATAGACCGGCGCGTCCGCTTCGTCATGATCGCGAAGCTCGGCGCCGGCGGCGCCAACTCCAGACCCAGCTCGCGACTATTCGAAGGGCAGCCAGAATCGGCGTGGAAAATCCGTCCCCGTGCGCCTTCTCTTTTCCGCCTTGAGCAGCGCTCTCGCCTCATTCTCCGCTATGCGCGCCTTGACGATTTTCCTCACGAGCGCGGCGGGGAGAGGCGCATTTGCCGGGAACCGGATTGTCCCTTTCGAAGTATCGTATGCGCTGAGCTCGTCCTTGAATGGGCTCAAGACCGAACCGCTCATGACGTATAGGGCGCAGTGTTTCGTGGTGGCGCCATAACCCACCAACATTCCGAGGTGGCGGAAGGTAGGGAGCTTGTAGTTGATCGCCTCAACGGCGTTGGGCGCAGCAGCTCGGATTGTCTTACGCAGGTTTTGGAGCGCAGTTCGGGCCGGCTCCGATATATGCGCGAGGTAGTTGTCGATATCCGCCATGGAAGCGTCGCTGTTCATCAATTGGCTCCCCGTCGCATCCGGTCGGCCGCGCCAATGTTCGCAAGCCCGACGTTTGCTTGCATGAGCGCGGCCGTGAGCCACGCGATCGGCATGAGCCAGGCGCAATGGGCCAGGATCATTATTCGGTTGGGCCAACCGGCCAGCACTTCGGGGTCAGGCTGACCGCCATTGCGAGGCGGCATGACCGCCAGAGACAGAAGAAAAATCATCAGACCCAGCAACGGAATGCCGGCGGTCCACGCCAATGTTCGCCGGACTGACGACCAAGCGCCATTTTGGGAGAGGCTCCAGTTGATAAGCAAGGCGGCAAGTGGCGCGCTGTCGAGCATCGCGCCGACTTCGTGAATGCCGCTGACCCGACTGGGCGCGAAGATGCCGGCGATGACCATGCCGATGGCGCTAAGCGCTAGCAAAGCAAGCCCGAGATAGCCGGCAAGCGTCCGTATTTGTGAAACGATCGCGACGCATAAGCTCACGCAACTGAGCGCGAGCGTCAAGAAAGCCAGCCGCATCACCCAACTGTGGTCGCCGCTCTCATACTCGCTAATGAAGCGCCACGAGGGATTGAGGTCGGGCCTCAAGACGTGCAGAGCGCCGAGGCAGAGGATGAACGCTGCGCTTGCCGCAAACGACAGCAGGGCGGCGTCCCGCGCGAACTTCGAAACAGGCGTGCTTACGACGGTTGATTTACGCAAGTCGTCTCCCCTCACGCGAGTGTGGTCAGGAGGCCTTCGAGGCGTTCGAATGACTCGCGCATGCCGGTCTCCATGCCCGACTGCACATGCGCGTCGCGATCCGCCTCCGATTGATAGACAAGCCGGCTTCTCAACGTCGTCTTGCCGTCATGCTCATCGAACGTCGTTGTGACGAGCATTTCGTGGCCCGGCCCGATTGCTTCGTAATTCTCCGTATAGACGACACGATCAGGCGCCGCGATCTCTCGGTATACGCCGGTGAAGCCATGCTCGCTCCTGTCAGGGGCGCGCAGCACGAAGCGCCAGGCTCCACCGACGCGCAGATCGATCTCGCAAATCGATATTTCGAGCATCCGCAACCCGTACCAGCGTCGCACGTATTCCGGCTTCGTCATCGCGTCCCAGACGACGCGGCGCGGCGCGGCGAACGCGCGCGTGATGACGATCTCGGTTTGAGATTTCAATTCCACCCTCGTTGCGCCGATGATCATTTCTGCTTTTCCTTGTCCAGCATCTCGATCAGCAACTCATCGAGCTGTTCGAACCGCGCATCCCAAATGCCTCGGAACCGCTCGATCCACTCGTTGAGTTCGCGCAGCGGGGCGGCGCGCAGATTGTAGATTCGCAGTTGCGCGTCGGCCCTGACATCGACGAGGCCGGCATCCCTCAGCACCCGAAGGTGCTTCGAAACTTGCGGTTGACCGAGCGGAAGACGGTTGCAAAGCTCACCGACCGTCAGGGGCTCGATGCCAAGCAATTCTACGATGTGAAATCGGGTGGGCTCTGCGAGCGCCGCGAAGGTCGTCAGCATCATTGCTTATATATATCCATGTCAGTATATACCTGTAAAGATATATAATCGCGCCTTGAGCTTTGCCCGATGAAGAGCGTGAGATCGCCGACTCGCGAGCGGGAGACGTCGAGGGCATGACTGCCCTTCACGAACTCGATGCAATCTTAGACATCGGTGGCGGGCAATTGGCCCGCTGCAGGGGCGCTTGCGACTCGCAAACGGTTAACTTAACGGCGCCGCTACAACCGCTTCGTCCGCGGGCGGACGGCTGGCGTCTGGGACTACTTTGTGGAAGCCCTTGTCAAGGCCCCTGGCGGTCGCCTTATTCGGCGGCGGCCTCGGCGCCTCCCAGCGTTAGGAGCTTCTTGCGGTAGGCAAGTTGGGGGCGAGTGAGCCCTAAGATCCGCGCGGCGGCGGAGACGTTTCCTCCGGCGCGCTTCACAGCGGCCTCGTAAAGCGCGCGCTCCAGAATGGGCAGCGAGAAGCCTTCCTCGCTCATCAGTTGATTGACGACGCGTTTCATAGATTGCGTCTCGCCGCTTGCGGCTGAAACGACGAAAGGCCACCGCCTCAGCGCAACCGCGATTTGCTGATCAGTGATCTCCCCGCTGCGGTGATCCTTTAGGACGGATATCAATATCCAGCGCATCTGGCCCAGGTTGCCCGGCCAAACTGATTGCTGGATCATCTTAACGGCGCTCGCTTCAAGCTTCGGGTTCCCCTGGCCCATTTTCGAAGCAAGTTGAGAAAGCAGGCTCTCAGCGATCGAGATGCGCTCCATGGGCGTTCGCTGGGCCAATGTCGGCAGGCGCACCTCCAGACCCGACAGAATCGACCATAGTTCGGACGTCTGGAATGCAGGCTCCAGAGGGGTCGTGGTCAGTCCGATGACCCGCGGTCCGTCGAGCCGCATTCCCTCTTCGATCGCCATGGCGAGGTAAGGCTGAACGTCACGCGGGACCGCTTCGACGGCGTTGACGACAATGGTCCTTGAAGGCGCGCCGCGGCGTCCGCCCCTACCGCGTCTTGAAATCTCATGGCAAAGGGCGAGATCGACGCTGGCCCCGAAAACGGATCGCAGTTCGCTCTCTGGCGCGTTGATCGCGCGATGAAGATAGCGCGCGGCTTGGCTTCTGCCTGTACCGGGTTCGCCGGAAATGAGGACCGGGAGCGAAGCGGCGGCGACACGCTCAAGTTCCTCCTTAATCGGAGCAAGAAGGACACGGTCCAGGTCAGACAGGGCGACTTCCGCGACGCGCGCGGGGGGACGGCTCACAGGTGAAACTAAAGCGCGCCCATCCAGGGTCGCGATTCGTTCGAGAAAATAGCTGACCTCGGGGTCGCTCGCATCCCATCCGCTGACTGGTTTGCCGACGACACGGCAGTGGCCGTGCCCTTGCGCGGCGCACTCCACCTCCTTGTAGACGACCAACGTATTGAAGAACTCGGTTGCGTAGCCAGACGCGTAACCCAACTGAGTCCAGCAAACCGGCTCCGTCACGTGCCGGCCATTCTTGTGCTCAATCGCCTCTACGCTATCGTGCCAGAGGAATTCGGCCGCGAAACGTCCCTTACGGAAATCGAAATCATTGTACACGGTTTCGACGCGGACGACCCCGCTGAATGTGTGCAGGCGGGTGCCAGCGGTGAAAGCATCGCCGATATTGAGATTGGGCCAGCGTGTTCGAACAAACCGCGCATCAGCTTGTCCGGAAAGAAACCCTAGTCTCATCAAGAATGCGCGCGCCTCGGACGCGCCCAGCGATCTAATAAGTTCGCGCTTGAGTTCTGCGCCGGCGATGGCCCGCTGCATGACGATCCGGTCGCCGTTAAGGCGAATGGTGCCATCGAGGGGATTGAAGACAAGACTGGACAACAAATCCCTGACCGTCGGTTCGCCGCCGCGGTCGAGGAGCTTGGAGCGCTCAATGGGAGTCCGCATAGTCCGTGTTCCTCAGTCCGCCACGTCCCGGATAAATGTGACGATATGCGTAAGCGCATTTGATCATTTGATCAATCGTCGGTCTTACCAATCCTCGCTGCGTTGGGCTATCGGTGAAGAATAAATAAGCAATATCAATATGATAGCCGTCGGAGCCCGAAATAACGCCCCGTAGGTTTGACACTGCCGCAGCGGAGAGCCCCTAATCCACCCAACAAAATGATCATATGTCGAGCGGATCCAGGGGAGCCCCCGATGGCCGCTCGGCGCTCGGGTCTGCTGGACGCTCTAATGCCGGCAAACCGCGTGAACTTGGGAGGGCAAATGGCGGCGCTTCACGACATGTTCGACGTCGAGGGTAAGTCGGTCATCGTGACCGGCGGCGCCAGCGGGATCGGACAAGCGTATGTCGAGGTCATGGCCGAGCACGGGGCTCGCGTATGCATTTTCGATCTCGACGCCGAACGGCTCGATGAGGTGTTGGCCGAGTTACGCGCCAAAGGCGGCGACGTCTGGGGACAGGCGCTCGACGTAGCCGACCGCGTTCGAATGGCGTCCGCCTTCGATGAGGTCGTGGAAAAGCACGGGCGGATCGACGTGGTGTTCGCCAATGCCGGCATTGATGCCGGTCCGGGATTCCTGTCCACGGAAGGCCATCGCATACCGGAGGGCGCGATCGACGTTCTCGACGATCACCATTGGGATCGCGTGATCGAAGTCAATCTCAGCTCCGTCTACACCACGGTCAAACACGCGGCTCGGCACATGAAAAAAAACGGCGGGGGCCGTATCATCGTCACCTCCTCGATCGCCGCGCAAATCAACGAGGCAATCGTCGGCACGCCCTACATGCCGGCGAAGGCGGGCGTAGATCACTTCGTCCGCCAGATGGCGATGGAGTTGGGCGTTTTCGGCATTTTGATCAATTGCATCTCGCCAGGGCCGTTCATGACCAATATCGCCGGCGGGCGCCTGAAGATTCCCGCTGATCGCAAGGCGTTCGAAGCGCAGTCGCTCATCGGCCGCATCGGCGACACCGAGGACATCAAGGGGCTCGCCCTGTATCTCGCCTCGCCGTGTTCTTCCTACGTCACCGGAAGCCAGATCGTCATCGACGGAGGAGCCCAGCACCGAATTAAGTAGCCCGTCAGGCGGAAGATACCGCCGCGAAACAATAAAGACACATCCACAGGAGGAAACCCATGGAAGACTCAAAGAAACTCCGCCATAGCCCATCGCGCCGCGCCATCATCAAAGGCATCGGCGCTGGAGTCGCCGCTTCCGCGCTTGGCATGCCAGCCATCGCTCGGGCCCAAAGCGCGGGGACGATCAAGATAGGGCTCGTCACGCCGGCAACGGGTCCGCTCGCGCTTTTCGGAGACGCGGATGGTTGGACGGTAGGCAAGGTCAAGGAACTGCTCAAGAGCGGCCTCGAAACATCTGCGGGGCATTACAACGTCGATATTCTGGTACGCGACAGCCAATCGAATCCGAACCGCGCCGGCGAAGTCGCGGGCGATCTCATCCTCAATGATAAAGTGCACCTTCTGGTGCCGGCCTCGACCACCGACACGGTGAATCCATCCGCCGATCAGGCCGAGCTTTACGAATGCCCGAGCCTTTCCTCGGGCGCCCCCTGGCAAGCGGCGATTTTTCCCCGCGGAGGCAAGGACAAGCCGTTCAAGTGGACCTACCACTTCTTCTGGGGTCTGGACGAAGTGCTCAACACTTATGTCGGCCTTTGGAACAGCATCGACACCAATCGTAAAGTCGGCATGCTGTTTCCGCAAAATGCAGACGGCGAGACTTTCGGCAACAACGACTACGGCCTGCCGGCGCCGACGAAGAAGGCGGGCTTCGAAATCGTGGTGCCTGGTTTCTTTCAACCGCGCACGAATGACTACACAGCGCAAATTACCGCCTTTAAGCAGGCGGGATGCGAAATTGTCGGTGGCATAACCTATCCCGACGATCTCAGAACCTTCATGAACCAGTGCGCCCAACAGGGCTTCAAGCCGAAGGCGGTGACCGTCGCCGCCGCGCTCTTGTTCGCTCCAGGCGTCCAGGCCCTTGGGCCCATTGGCGACGGCGTGTCAACGGAGGTGTGGTGGACGCCCGCGTTCCCGTTCAAGTCGACGCTAACCGGCCAACTCAGTAAGGACATTGCGGAGCAATGGGAGAGCGAGACCAAGAAGCAATGGACGCAGCCTCTCGGCTATAGCCACGCACTCCTGGAAGTGGCGATCGATATTCTTAAGCGTTCCAAGAATCCGCTCGATCGGGAAGCCAATCGCGCGGCGCTTGCGGCGACCAAAATCGAAACGCTGGTCGGAAAGGTCGACTTCTCGTCGGGGCCGCATCCCAATATTTCGACGACTCCGATTTTCGGGGGCCAGTGGATCAAGGGTACGAAGTGGCCATGCGATCTCAAGATCGTCGACAATACAGTGAACAAGCTGTTCACGCCGGAGCAACGCATGAAACTCATGACGTGGTCAGCTTAAGGCCAGCGCCGGGGCGATGGGAACGGACATGTTGCTTGAGGGGCGTGAACTGAGCAAGTCGTTCGGCGCGGTTCGCGTGCTTCACGACATCAGCTTCGAGGTTCGCGCCGGCGAGATTCTGGGCGTTCTCGGGCCAAACGGCGCCGGGAAAACCACGCTCTTCAACCTGATCAGCGGCGATCTGTCCATCGACAAGGGCCAGCTTGCCTTTGACGGCCATGTCCTGACCCGTCAGCCTCCGTACCGCCGTTGCCAAATGGGAATCGGTCGAACGTACCAGATTCCGCGCCCCTATACCGGAATGAGCACTTTCGAAAATCTGCTCGTCGCCGCCTCGTTCGGCGGCGGGCGCTCCGAGACCGCCAGCTACGCGTGGTGCTCCAAGATCCTGCGCGATTGCGAGCTTCGCGAGAAGGCGAACCGCTCGGCGGGCTCGCTGACGCTGCTCGACCGCAAGCGGCTGGAGTTGGCGCGGGCGCTGGCTTCGGACCCCAAGCTTCTGCTTCTGGACGAGATTGCGGGGGGCTTGACCGATGAAGAGAGCAAAGCGCTGGTGGCCCTGATCCGCCGGATAAGGGACCGCGGAGTGACCATCATCTGGATCGAACATGTCCTGCACGCGGTGCTCGCCGCAGCGGACCGGATGATGGTCCTGAACTTTGGCGAGAAAATCGCGGAAGGCGAACCGCCGGCAGTCATCAACGACCCCGAAGTCCGGCGCGTTTACATGGGGATCGAGGTATGAACGCCCCCCTTCTGTCGGCGCACGGTCTGGTCGCCCGATACGGCGACTTTCAGGCTCTCTATGGCGTCGACTTCGAGATTGCGCCTGGCGAGGTCGTGGCGCTGATCGGCGCCAACGGAGCCGGTAAGTCGACGCTCTTGAAGTCGATCATGGGATTGCTGCGGGTCGCGCCGGAAATGGTGCGCCTCGACGGCCGTCCTGTGGGCGGCGCCAAGCCGTACACGATGGTCGCCAGCGGCGTCGCAATCGTGCCTGAAGGCCGCCGCCTCTTTACCGGCATGACCGTCGAGGACAACCTGCGGGTAGCCATCGACCATGCGCGGACGCGCGGCGGCTGGACATTGGAAAAGGTGTTTTTGCTCTTTCCGGTTCTCAAGGAAAAGCAGTTTGTGCGGGTGCAATTGCTCTCGGGCGGGCAGCAGCAAATGGTGGCGATAGGGCGGGCTTTGCTCAACCAGCCGCGGCTGCTCCTGTGCGATGAGATTAGCCTTGGCCTGGCGCCAAAGGTCGTGCGGGAGATTTATCAGTCGATCGCCTCGATTGCGCAAAGCGGGACGGCCATTGTGCTGGTCGAGCAGGATGTCGGGCTCGCGCAGTCCGCTTCGGGTAGACTTTACTGCATGCTGGAAGGCCGCATCACGCTGACGGGGCGTTCGTCGGCTATCCAGCGCGCAGCCATCGGCGAGGCCTATTTCGGAGCTCCCCGTGCAGTGGCTTGATGGCTTGGTGCAAGGCGTCTTGCTGGGCGGCCTCTATGCCCAGTACGCGCTCGGCATGGCGCTGATGTTCGGCGTGATGCGGATCGTCAATGTAACCCATGGCGATCTGATGATCCTTCTTGGGCTTGTAGGGATCAGTCTGGCGGCGCGTTTCGGCCTTGGGCCCTGGTCCGTCTTGGTGATCCTGGTGGCGCTCGGCGCCGCGATCGGTCTTCTGCTGCAGCGCGTGATCTTGAACCGGGTCGTCGGATCCGATCCGCTGCCATCGCTGATCGCCACATTCGGGCTGTCGATCGCGCTGCAGAACGCGATGCTGGAAATATGGTCGGCGGACACACGCTCGCTCGACGGCGGCGCCATCGCGCAGGCCTCGTTTCAGGTGGGCCCGATGTTTGTCGGTGTACTGCCGGTGATCGTCCTCATTACCGCAACGGTGCTGACGGGAGGCCTCGACACGGCCGTGAGATATACGCGGTTTGGGCGCGCGTTGCGGGCCGCCGCCGCCGATGTGGACGCCGCGGCGATGACCGGCATCAATCCCAAGAACGTCTATGCCGCCGCGACTGCGATCGCGGTGGCCATTCTCGGCTTCGCCGCCGTGTTTCAATCGATCCGGGCGACGGTCTCTCCTGCGGATGGCCCGTTTCAACTCATCTACGCCTTCGAGGCCGTGATCATCGGAGGCATGGGCTCGATCTGGGGCGCGTTCCTCGGAGCCATGGTGCTTGGCGTCAGTCAGTCCGTTGGATTCCGAATCAATCCGGGCTTCGGCGTTCTTGCGGGACACCTCGTTTTCTTGATTGTCCTTGCGGTGCGTCCGCAGGGCATACTTGGGAAGGAATGACGTCGTGAAAGAGGCTTTCACGGCCACCTCGTTTGACGCGCCTGAGATAAAGGCCCGCGTCCAACGGCAAACGCTCTCGGGCATGATTGCGATGGGCGTCAGCCTTGGCGTGCTGGTCGCCATCTCCTCGATGCCGTGGTGGGCGGATCAGGGCTTGATCCGCAGCGTGGTCGAGATCAGCTGTTACGTCGCGGTCGCCCAGATGTGGAATCTTCTCGCGGGCTATAGCGGATTGGTTTCAGTCGGGCAGCAGGCCTTCATCGGCGTCGCTGCCTACGCCATGTTCGTCCTTGCGCAACTCTGGGGCCTCAATCCGTTCCTCGCGGTCCTGCTCTGCCTTCTCGCGCCTGCCGTTCTGGCGGTCCCGACCTACGGCCTCCTCCACCGGCTCGATGGCCCGTATTTTGCGATCGGCACCTGGGTCGTGGCCGAAGTGATGCGGCTTGCAACATCCACGTTCGGCTATGTCAACGCAGGCGCGGGCATGAGCCTTCGCGTCATGACCAGCTATTCCGCCGAACAACGCGCCATCGGCGTGTCGCTGCTGACGGCGCTGATGCTTCTCGTCACGGTAGGGGGCAGCTTCCTGTTGCTGCGCTCGCGCTATGGTCTGGCGCTTGTGGCGTTACGCGACAGCCCCGTCGCGGCCGCCAGCCAAGGCGTCAATGTAGGACGCCTGCGCTTCCTCGTCTGGATCAGCGCGGCGGTCGGCACCGGATTCGCCGGCGCGATCTATTTCATGGCGCATCTGCGCATCACACCGCCCGCCGCGTACGATCCGAAATGGGCGAACGTCGCGATCTTCATCGTCATGGTGGGCGGTTTGGGGTCGCTGGAAGGAGTGCTGATCGGGACGCTGATCTACTTCTTCGCTGACCGATGGTTCGGGCAGTTCGGCGCCGCCTACCTTGTCGTTCTGGGTCTCTTGACCCTCTTCATGGCGCTATTCGCGCGCGGGGGCGTCTGGGGCCTTATCTGCAGGGTGGTCGATGCGCCGTGGTTCCCGACGCGTCGCACGCTTCTGGAGGATCGGCCATGAAGGCTGCGATCTTCGAAGGAATAGGGCGGCCGCTGCGCGTGGGCGGCCTGCCCGTGCCTCGGCCCGCCGAGGATGAGGTGCTGCTGAAGATTTCCGCTTGCGGCATCTGCGGCTCGGACCTTCATATGACAGAGGATCCGGCGACGTTCGGCGTAAGCGAGGGTTTCGTTCTCGGTCACGAATTCGCCGGCGAGGTCATTGAATGCGGCCGTAGCGGGACAGGCCTGCGGCCAGGAGACCGAGTGGCCGTGGCGCCTATGCGCGGGTGTGGTCATTGCGAGCGCTGTCTCCGGAGCGAGCCGGCTTGGTGCGCAAAGATGCGGCTGATCGGCGGCGGTTACGCGGAGTTCGCCGCCGTCGCGGCGAGGCAATGCCGCATTCTTCCCGACGAATTGCCGACAGCCGAAGGCGCCCTGGCCGAGCCCGTCGCCGTTGGCCTCCACGCCGTCATGCGTTCGGGCATGAAGCCAGGCGACAATGTTCTCATTCTCGGCGCGGGTCCCATCGGCCTTCTGGTCGCCTTTTGGGCGCGCCGGTTTGGCGCGCGGCATGTGACGGTCGCCGATATCAATCGCTATCAGGAAGAAAGGGCGGCCGCCCTTGGCGCGACTGCTTTCATTCCGTCGGGTCCTGATCTCGGGGCCGGGATAGAGACGCAGACCGCCGCGCGGCCCGACATCGTCTTCGAATGTGTCGGTAAGCGCGGGCTCATCGATTTTGCCTGCGGGCTCGTGCGCACTCACGGGACGGTGGTCGGCGTCGGCCTATGCGTCGGCGGAGACGCCTGGGATCCTTTCGCGGCGCTGTCGAAAGAAATCAAGATTATCTTCGCCGCATTCTTCTCGATGGCGGAGTTCGACACCGCGCTCGAAGCGCTTGGGCCGGGCCGGTTTCGTCCGCAAGCGCTCATCACCAGCCGCGTCGCGATCGGACAAGCGCCCGAGGTCTTCGAGGCTCTGCGCCGGCGAACCACGCAATGCAAAGTGCTCATCACCGAGGATGTCGCCTGAGCCGCGAAAAAGGAGCCAAGGATGGATTTCGAAACGCTGATCTTGGAGGTCGACGGCGTCCGCACCGTCGTAAAGGCCATTGGCGGCGGTCCTCCCGTTCTCGCGCTCCACGGCGCGGCCACCCTCGAAGGGTATGATTGGGCGCGCGGATTGGCGGAGCGTTTTCGCGTCTATCTGCCTTTTCACCCGGGCTTCGGCGGGAGCGATCCTGCTCCGCACTTTGCGGGCATGCAGGACATGATTGTCCACCAACTTCGGCTGATCGACGCGCTTGGCGTCGCGCATCCCCACCTCATTGGGCATTCCATGGGAGGCTGGATGGCGGCTGAGATAGCGGTCCTAGCAGGGGAGCGTTTCGGTCGACTCGTGCTCAACGCGCCGGCAGGGTTAAACCATCCTGACCATCCTGGGGCGGACCTGGCGACGATCGGACCGGACGCGCTTCCTGGCTATCTCGCTCATCATGTCGACGTCGCGCTTCGCTATTTCCCGGGCGGTTCGCACGCGCCGCCGATCGACGAATTTGTCGCTGCCCGCGACAAAGAGGCCAAGGCTCTTGGGCGCATCTTGGACGTTCACGGCATGGGTCATCCCAATCTCGGGCGCTGGCTAAGCCGCATCCCGAACGAGACGTTGATCGTCTGGGGCCGGAAGGACCGCATGCTTCCCGCTTCGCAGGCGTCTATCTGGGCGGAGCGGATACCAAACGCGCGCACTTTGATTGTGGAAGATGTCGGGCATTTCGCCATGCAGGAAGACCCGCGCGTCGTCACCGCCATCGCCGATTTTCTCGGGGCCTGAGCGGCTCCCAAATCCCCATATCGTGAGGAGGAATCCATGAACAAAGCCGTACGACAGCAGGGTTACTGGGGCACGAAGACTGAACTTTCGTCACTCCTGGAGCATGTTCGCAAGATCGGTCCGACTCTGGAGGAAAACGCCGAGGAGAATGACAAGCTCGGCCGGCTGAATGAGGTCACCTTCGCGGCGTTGAAGCCGCTTCGAATGTCGCACATTTTTGCGGGCGAGGAGATTGGCGGCGCGCAGTTGTCGCCGACGCAAGGACTTGAGCTGCTCGAGGCAATCACTTATCACAGCGGCGCCGCCGGTTGGATCTCGATGGTGCATGCTTGTATCGGCGCGATGTCGGCGGCGTTTCTGCCCGATAGCGCCATCGCCCGCCTGTTTGCGCCAGAGAGCGAGAACCGCTTTTCCGGGCAAGGCACGCCCACCGGGATGCTGAAGAAGGTGGAGGGCGGCTATCGTCTCAACGGAAGATGGTCGTACGCCAGCGGCATCCACCACGCCACCTTCACGCACTCGGCCGCGCTTCTTGACGACGGCAGCGGCAACCCGGCTAAAGATGAACAAGGCGACGTGATCGTACTCTGCGCCCACGCCCCGGTTGGGGAACACGAGTTGATCGGCAACTGGGATGTGCTTGGCCTCAATGCGACGGGCAGCATCGATTATGCCGCGAAAGACATCTTCATTCCGGACGACATGGTGTTTCCCATTCTGACCGCCCAACCTCATCGCCAGAAGGAATTTTTCAGTCTCGGCGTTGTCGGCCTCGCCGCAATCGGCCATTCCGGCTGGGCGATCGGGGCCGCGCGCCGCATCCTCGATGAGATGGCCAAGCTGGCGCGCGCGAAAACGGGGCGCGCCGGCCTCATCGGTGAAAGCGAAAAGTTTTGGTTCGACTTCGGCCGTGCGGAAGCGCGCGTGCGCGCCGCGCGCGCTTTCCTGTTTGAGGTTTGGCGCGATGTCGAAAAGGCCATCGAAGCGGGTAAGAGCGTTTCGACCCGGCAGATCAGCCTTGTTCATTTAGCCAAGTCCGAGGTGCATGAGGCCGGCGTCGACGCCTGTCAGTTCGTCTACCGGGCGGCCGGCGGCGCATCCCTCAGAAAGGGCGTCATGCAGCGGGTCTATCGCGAGATGCTGACGGCCGCCAATCATTTCACGATCAGCCCCGGCATAGTTGGCGCGGCCGGCCGCGACCTCGGCGGCGTGTGGAGCGACCGCGAATGGCGGTTTTACGATCTGGTCGAGAGAAAATGATGGCCCGCCAGGGCGGGCGCGATCGGGCTACTCCAGCGCTTTCGGATCGCGACGCCAAGCTTGATGATCCGGATCTGAAGTCGGCGTTCCTGAAGGCTTTTCGGCGCCATCCGGCGGGCGTCGCAATCATCACGGGGGACCCTGGCGGCGGGCCGGTCGCGCTGACCGTCAGTTCTCTCATCTCGATCAGTGTCGAACCGCCGATGGTCGCCTTCTCGCTGTCGGAAGCGGGGTCGAGCGCAGGGGCGCTGATACAATGTGACACTGTCGTCGTGCATTTTGCGCGGCGAAAGGACATGCAGCTTGCAAGGCTTTGCGCCACGAGCGGCGCGGCGCGCTTTGGGGCTGGGGTGGCGTGGGCGCGCTTACCGACAGGGGAGCCCTATTATCCTGAGGTGGCGGTATGGTTCAAGGTGCGGGTCCGTGGCCGGATGTCCTCACCAGGCGCTTGGCTGGTGACGGCAGAGCTCCTTCGGGTTTCGCCTCCTTCGCATCTGCCGCCGGACGACGACACGCTCATATACGCCGATCGCACCTGGCACGGGCTTCGCCCGCTGATCGACCCGGTGCGGACGCCGGTCGTGATGTGGCCGGACGACTCGCCGACATTCTGATTGGCATAGCGTTGGGCGATATAATGGTGGGCTGGCCCATAGCCCAAGGGTGGGAGGCGGCCACATTTTGTCGCTTGTGCGCTTGCCTGATGCTCTCCCACGTCATCAGTCAATGTTATTTGCGACGTCGATCGCGGTCGGCTCCGCGATATGTTTCTTAGCCGCGTCGAGGTTGAGATGTGAAAAAAGCGTGCGTGTGAGACACAACTTCTCGGCACAGCTGTTTTCGGCCTTCCCGGCTATGGCTGCGTGGTCCCCGATACAATGGTCCGCGTGCTTCTGCGCTGGTGAGGCCTGGGCATGAGGCGACTCGCTCTTGCGGATCACATCGACTGGACCAACTCGGACCAATGTGAACGCGCAAAATTGGCATGTGATAGCGAGAAAGTTCGCTCGTAATCCTCGGAAGAATCATCATCGTGAAATCCTCTCTTTGGTCGGCATCGAGATTATTCACAAACTTTTTCAAGTTCCCCATTCGTTTCAGGCATCAGCGACGGAATAGAGGCGAAATCGTGGGTATTATTTAACACCTTCTTCCGGATGACGCGCCAATGTTTCGCGATGTCAAAATCCCGCATCGTAGAGTCTCTGCGCCGTAAACGCGTCGAGATTTTGCTCATGGTCCGGGAACGAGAAATTCAAGTTGATGCATTGCGCCGCGAGATATCGCAGATTGATGCAACTCTGACGCGGTTTGATTCCTCCGCCGACCTACGTTCCCTTGCGTCCAAACGTAGACCGTTTGCTCGGATGGAGTTGCCATCGCGTATCGTTAACCTGCTCGGACATTCCAAAAGAGGTTGGGTGTCGGTGGAGGCAATAGCTGCCCAACTAATAGCTGACAAAGGCCTTGACGATCTGTCTGGCGCAGAAATTCGCAACATGACGAACACTGCTTTGAAGGTGATGCGCAAGCGGGGGATTGTTGAGCATGACGAAACGTCAAAGCGTTGGACACTGAAGCCGTGAGGGCTTTGTCACGTCTTGGACCCAAGAACGCGAAGAGCTCGCGCCTTGTTCAATTTCACTGGGTGGCCGAAGCCGACGTGACAACGCCCTGGCGGCCGGTGTGGACCCACCGCATACGATTAGAAGCTCGCGCTTGCCGCGAATACGCACGAAGACGGATGAAGGCCGCGAGACGCGCAAGACCGTCGCCGCTCATCTTCGCAAAAGCAAGTGTGCCAAAGCAGCCTCTCTCGGAAGCAAGGTCTCACTCAGCAGAATAGTCTTTTGAAGCGGGGAATCGCGACATATCTCAGCATCTACAAATGCCGAAAATGTGCCAACTGGCCCTTACGCGTCAGCGACCACGAATATGACCGACGACGGCGGAGATCTCAGCCTCTCTCTTGCTATTCGTCTGTGAGTTGCAGCCGCCCAATCCCGGAAGCGACGCGTCTCGCTGACTTAGAGAAATATCTCGGCGAGAAAGCGGCAGATGAAAACATCGCGCCTACCCGAGACTGACCGCTCCCTATCCCCCGCCGTCTCCATAAGTCAATACCGCTCCCCGAAGGGAGATGGTTGAGCAGACGATAGGGGAGGGGAGCGAGTCTTCGCTCTCGGAAAGCCGAGAGCCTTACCGATTATGGCCCAGGCCGACACCGAGAATGCCGGCTCTGCGGCGCAGCGCGCCAACCGTGCGCTTCATCACCTTCGATACCTTGGTGACGGGCGTCCGGGCCTTCGAATGCGCCTTCAGAGTGCGCACGTCTTCTTTCGTCCACGGCTTGATCGTGCGACGCGTCGGCTTCGCAGCCTTCACGCTCTTCGCCGCCTTCTTTGCAATTCTAGGCATTACTCACGTACTCCAGTTGAACAAGGCGCAGATAGTTACGCGATGTGGCGATAACAAGGCGCGGCGTTTTGACGTTGCTACTTGTGGTATCATTCACGCAAACGCGTACATGCGCCCATGGCAAGTTACTCTCGCGGTTACGAGGAAAATCTTAAGCGTGCGATCCGAGACGCCATCGCGATCGACCTGATCGCAGGTATCCGTCAACTCACTGACACGCTTTCCAAGCGCTTGAATCATTCATTCGACCCCCGATACAACAAGAGGCTCCGCGACAAAATCATTCGGCAAAACCTCGTCGAGCGCGATCGCGCTCAGATCGAAGATCGTCTTGCAGGCACGTGAGAGAATTATCGCGTCGTTCGCGAGGAGCTGATGAAGATCATGTGCTGGACGCCGGACAATGCCGCGCCAGGCATGCCGAAGCCTCGCGCCGGGCAAACGCAGAAGAGGAAGGCTCCAAGCGAGGATGCCCATTCCTTCCTTGCGGGAAAGCTCTTCGACGATCGCGGCCATCGCATGGGTCCAAGCCATGCGGCCAAAGGCGGTCGGCGCTGGCGCTATTATGTCTCGCGCGCCGTGCTGAAAGGCCGCAAACAGGATGCAGGTTCGGTCAGCCGCGTTCCTGCGGCGGGCGTTCTCGGCCGCCAATCGAGCCATAGTGCGTGAAATCGCACTCGGAGACTGCGAGATGCGCCGGTAGCCCACGGCAATGTCGACGGATTCTCCAGACCCGGAAACCACCGCCGCTCGCGCAGACTGGGTGGTGGGCGATGCAGGGATCGAACCTGCGACCCCTCCCGTGTGAAGGGAGTGCCCGGTATTTGCTTGAGATTAATCGGGTTTGTCTATGTATGATAATCCTATTGATTTTCTGCTGTTTCTGCTTAATTAGAATTGATCTCGATTGCGGAGATTTGCGTTGCCCTGGTAGCTATGTGGTTGCTAGGCCAGCCTAGTTAGCGGATTCCATCAGCAAGTGATTACCATAAGGACCATCGTTGCAATTCCGCGAAACTCTACCGTTTGGGATGAGGGCAAGGGGGCTGTCGCAGGCTTCGGCGCCCGTCGACAGAAAGGCGAGGCGGTCGCATATTTTGTCAAATATCGAACAACGGATGGAAGGCAGCGCTGGGCAACGATAGGTCGGCACGGGGCACCATGGACACCCGAGTTGGCGCGCGCTGAGGCACGGCGAATCCTCGGCGAAGCCATAAAGGGTGGCGATCCTGCTGGAACGAAGCAAGGGGCGCGCAAGGCTGCGACCGTATCCGAACTCTGCGACACTTACCTCGAAAGCTCTCAGGCTGGTCGAATATTGACCAGACGTCGGACGACCAAGAAAGCGAGCACAATTGTCGGCGATAAAGGGCGTATTGAAAGACACATTAGACCGCTGTTGGGTAAGCTGAAGGTGGCTGCGGTTACACGAAGCGATATCGAATGGTTTCGCGACAGTGTGTCCGACGGCGCTACGGCGGCGGTCATAAAGACCGGCAAACACGGGCTAGCGCGAGTGACGGGCGGACGTGGCACGGCGACGCGCGCACTCGGATTTCTTGGTGCGCTTTTTTCCTTTGCCGTGCGTCGAGGAATGAGGCCGGACAATCCGGTTCATGGCGTGGATCGGTATGCCTATGAGCAGCGCCAACGCCGGCTGTCTGACACCGAATACGAAGCCCTGGGCAGAGCCCTACGTTCAATGCCGAAGACGGCATGGCCGGGCGCTGTGGCGGCAGCGACGTTCTTAGCGCTCACCGGTTGGCGACGCGGAGAGATGCTGGCCCTGCGCTGGAGCGAAGTCGATCTCGTGACCCGGACAGCGCGGCTCGCCGACACAAAGACGGGTTACTCGCTCCGTCCCCTTTCGCATGCGGCGATTGATGTGTTGCGTGGGTTACCGATTCTTGGTGAACTTGTGTTTCCCGCCTCGATCGGACGCGACAAGCGTATGAATGGGTTTCACAAGGTGTGGCTACGCATTGCTAGGAGAGCGAACCTCTCGACCGACGTAACCCCCCATATTTTGCGGCATACTTTCGCCAGCGTCGCAGCCGATCTCGGCTATTCCGAATTGACGATCGCCGCATTGTTAGGGCATCGCAAGGCGAGCACGACCAGCCGCTATACGCATCACGCAGACGCGGTGCTGTTGCAGGCTGCCGACGCGGTTTCCGATTGCATCGCGAAATTGATGGGCGATGCGGAGGCCTCAAGTGTGGTTGTTGAATTGAAGAGGGGAGCTTGAATGGCGCGCGCCTTCTGCGACAACTCGGTGCCGTGCCCGCACTCGTTGGCCGACAAATGCGCTGCGCCGTTGGTTTCGTGAAACGGACAGAATGTTCCGATGCGTGCGCCCACCACAAAGATGAAAGTACCTAAGCCAAAATTGAGGGCAAGACGGAGGCGGCTCGACGTTATTGAACGAGCGGTCGAGCCTGAAAAATCGAAGCTTTCCGTCTCCGAGGCGATCGTTATGCATCTTGGAGACGCACTTTGGGCAATCCCTGAGGGCTATAAATCGACGCCGGACTCAGATCGGTCCCAAGCGATCGCCGTTCTTGATTCGATTATCAGCTTGGTCAATGCGATTGCCCCTATCGCCGCCAAACAAATTGTAGTCCCCTTAAACCAGCTAAGATTTGCCCTCATTGAACTGAGTTTCGGCAACGTCGTCCCGATGCTGCGACCTCGGAAACTGAAAGACGGGCGTCATCCGGACACGATCGTTCGCACAAGCCTTCGCGCGCTAGCGTCAGGGGCAATGACGGTTCTGATGGACCTCGGACTCACGCGGAAGGAGTCAGCGGAAAAGGTCGCCGCAGTGCTCCGGTCAAAGAAACTCAAGGTCGCGAATTGGGATACGGTTGCCCAATGGCGTGATCAAGTGCGTCGCCCCGGCGAACCCCATCGTGCCCGGGGTTCGTACGATCTGGTGCTTTCAATGGAATACGCGGGGCTTGAGGAACTCCTCAGCCAAGGCTCGCCTGGTGAGGCTGCCCGAAACAGGTACGTAAAGGACTTTCTGGTAAGATTCGGCGAGTTTGTCGAGAAGACCCGGATTGATTGTGAGTCATAAATAACCCCTGCTTTTAATTATAATCTGGATTTGAGAAGCACACCATCTCTGGCGATTGTCAGCAATTGATGGTGAAAGCATGCCACTCCACCCCGATACCCGTCTCACGCGCCAGAAATTGGCGGAGGCTCTAACGGAGGAGGGCTTTCCGACAAAACCCTCAACCTTGGCCACTAAGGCCACCCGTGGCGGCGGTCCGGCATACGAGCTTTACGGAAAGAAGCCGATATATACGTGGGGAACGTCGCTAGCCTGGGCCAGGTCCCGTCTAAGTGCACCCCACACAAATTCGTCTGAACACCGTCTCGTCGGCGCCGATCACTCGAAACGCGCCGTCCAGAGGATCGCGCGTACCGTCGTAGATGCCTGCAACGGTGCCGGCGACGAATCCGAAGCCGATCGAAGCAAACAGCGCGACGCCGCCCGGAATTCCGTCGTCGAGATCGCGGCGGACTTGGGCGTCAAGCCATGACCGTGCGAGGGAGTCGCGAATGGGCACGGGCGGCTGCCGACCGCGCGGAACGCACGCACGCGGCGTCCACGCCTACGCGGCACCGCAGTGCGATCAGACACGAAGAGTCAAAAGAGGCGTCATCGTCGATCGCCTCCAGCGACAGAATATTTCCCGACGGCATGTCCGCGGCAGGATCTGCGCCTGCTCACGTTGGCGGCATCCTCACGGACGCTGAAATCGACGGCGAGATTGAGCGTCTGTCGAAACTCGCCCCAGTCGCATACGAGCGCGAAAGGAGCGCGGCCGTCAGGCGCTTAAATATCCGTGCGTGTGTTCTCGACAAACTGATGAAGGGCAAGCGGGAAGTCACTAACGGACAAGGCCAGCCGCTGGACCTGCCGACGCCTGAACCTTGGCCGGACGGCGTCGACGGCGCAGCTTTACTGTCTGACATGACCGCCGCGATCCGCAAATACGTCATCATGGAAGTAGGATGCCCGGAGGCCGTGGCCCTGTGGGTGCTACATGCTCACGCACTCGACGCGTTCCAGATCTCGCCGCGTCTCGGGATTACGTCGCCGGAAAAGCGCTGTGGCAAGACGACTGCCCTCGATGTGGTTCAGTCCTTGGCGCCGCGCCCGCTATCGACGTCGAACACCTCGGCCGCCGCGATCTTTCGCACTATTGAGGCGGCTCAGCCGACGCTGTTGATCGACGAAGCGGACACCTTCCTCACCCACAGCGATGAAATTCGTGGGGTGTTGAACAGCGGCCATCGCCGTTCCGGCGCCTTCGTCCTGCGCTTGGTCGGTGACAACCATGAACCACGACAGTTCTCGACATGGGCGGCAGTTGCCATAGCCTTGATCGGCAAGTTGCCCGACACGCTGCAGGACCGCTCGATCCTCATTCGAATGCGCCGACGTCTTTCGTCTGAGTTTATCGCTCAATTCAGGGCGGACCGGACCGATGATCTCAAAATTCTCGCCAGAAAGGCCGCTCGCTGGGCCAGCGACAATCTCGAATCACTTCGCGCAATGGATCCAGCGATGCCGCTGACGATTACTAATCGCGACGCCGACAATTGGAGGCCTCTTCTTGCCATCGCGGACGCCGCTGGCGGCGAGTGGCCGATGCTCGCGCGTGCAATCGCTGAGACGATGGCTGAAAAAGCGGATGGAAGCGATCTGTCGCTTAGGACGATGCTGCTCGAAGACGTCAGGTCGGTGTTCGAGGTGACCGGCGCCGACAAACTACCGTCGGCTGACCTGGTCAGAGCACTCCAAGAGATGAAGGACCGCCCGTGGCCCGAATTGGGGAGGGCGGCCAAGCCGATCACCCAGAACAAGCTCGCCGGGATGTTGAAGGACTTCGGCATCCACCCTGGCAATGTGTGGGTCGGGGGGAAACCTTTGAAAGGCTACGACCGCAGCCGGTTCGATGACGCTTTCGCGCGCTATTTGTTGCACTCCCCAGTTCAAGCCGCTAGGGCGCTAGGACCGCAGGAAAACGAAGGTGTTCCGGGCGATTTCAAAGCGCTAGGCGACCCTCGGCCTAGCGGTTCGAAATTCCCTGCAACGTCCACTGTTTCCTCACGTCCTAGCGCCCTAGCGGTTCAACCCGCCCTATCTTGGGAGAGCGAGGTATGAGCGCCGTCGCCGTTGACGTCTTGACGGCCATCTACGCCGCCGGCGGCACGGTGAGGATTGCCGGCGAGGATCGCTTGAAGGTGAGCGCGCCGGCCCCGCTGCCGAATGCGCTGATGGATCGACTTCGCGCGGTCAAGCCGGACGTCACGTCGTTGCTGTGCGCCGTTCCCGCCGACTGGATCGCCGGTGTCGCAAGTCTGGAGGCTGAATGCCCGCCCACGGCGGTTCGACCAGAACACTGGTCCGCATTTGTCATTGCCGCGAAGCGCTTTCTCGATAGTTGGGCGATCAAGGCCATCGACTTTGGCTGGACCGATCTCGAACTGTTCGGCGCTGACGCAAGTCGTCCAGAGATCGCGTGGCTGAACAGCGGATTGCTTTGGTCGCTACCGAACCACACCATCCTCGATTTGTGGCCTGACCGCGCCATCCTCCGAACGCCGAACGGATCGCCACAAACATTTTACCGAACGCCGCATCTGCGCGTCCGAACCTTGCCTTGGGAGATATACTGACGATGCCAGGTCGGTCGTATTGATTAAAATTCAGGAAGGTAACGGAGAGTGTTGGAAGATGATCCGCTACTCCAGGACGAATGACTGGACGACGCGATCATCATGCTGAACGCCATGATCCTGAAGTCCTTAGCCAAGGCGCCGAGGCTCGGTGGGGTGCGATTTGCGCCCCTCGTCAAGGTCTCGGTCAGCCCGAACAGGGCGACGATAGGGATTTGCGACAACGGTCCGGGGATTCCCGAGGAGACGAGGAGGACGCAATGAGACGTTGGTATGTCTGTCAAATAGCAGAAGAGGATAACGCTGGTTTAGGAAATGACGCAGGACAAGTTTATCTTGTCGGGCCATTCGATACACCTGAAGACGCAGCTGATTACGGGCATACTTATCATTCCCCTGGGGGAAATGACGACCTAAGATGGAATAATGTTTACCTGGATGTTCCGGATACTGCCCAAGAATTCTACGCTGTCAAAATAAAAAAGCCAATCGGGCAATTCGTAAAAGGCTGTTGCGGCACCTGAATGGGGACGCACTCCATGGTCGGGCCGCCGCAGCGGCTCGACGATGCTGCCGAACCCATGCCGACTGACGATCAAATCGAGCCGCCCTGCGCAGGAACAGTTCGAAGCTTTCCGGTTGCTCAACAGAAATGAAAGGAGTCTTCCTATGACGAGGACCTTCGTAATCGAGGACGGGTATATCCGCGGCTGTCCGAAGTGCGGCGGCAACGATGGAACACATCGACGGGCGTAAGAGCCACGCTGAGCTTCGCCCTGAAGTGGTTGCGCTGGCGAAGCGTCTGGCGCGCAAGAAGCCCAAGGGCGGCAAGTTGAGCTTAAGGGCGATCTCGGCCGAGCTAGCCGCTCAGGGCCATGTCAACGAGGGCGGCAAACCGTTCGCCGCCAAGTCTGTCGCGGCGATGCTGGCGGGCTGATCGCATCGCTGCGATAACCGGCGGATGTTTGATCGCGCTTCTGATCGCGCTTGACGCATTGCCGTTCATGAAGCGGGGGCGGCCATGAAGAAGATACTGATCGCGGCGGCGCTCATCGTCGGGGGGCGGCCGTCATCGCCGCCGAAACCTCTCAGACGTCGGCCCCTGTCGTCGTCGGCGGCGACAATTTGGCGTAGAGCGCGATCAACCTCCAGGCAGACAGAATGCCCGCGCCACCAGGGACCAGCCCGGCCAGTCAAGAAAACTATGCTGGCGTGTGACTGCTTCCCCCCGGAGTGGCCTTCGGCCCGGCCGGGCCATGGCGAAAATTCGCGCGTTGGGCCAGTCTCCGTGCTTGGCAGGATCGAGGGGAACTGGCGCGGTGAGTAAGGCCCGGAAGATTGCGGTGCTCTATGCCGGCCGGGTGGGAACGGGCATGTCAGAGAAGACGCTGCGCATGCTCCACATCCGCCTCGCGCCGCGAGAGACAGCCGAGATGCCGCTCGCCGTCGCGCCGCCGCGTAAGAGCCGCTTTGGCGGCCCGCTGTCGCTATCCAAGGTGCATTGGACGAAGCCGGAGCTTGTCGCTGAAATCACCTATCTCACCTGGGCCGACGACGGGCTGTTGCGGTATACGGTCTTTGTGGGGCTGAGGGAAGACAAGCCGGCGCGCGAGGTGCGGCGTGAGACGCCGGCGAGGGCGTAACCATCGGGCGGGGAGCGAGTTGGAATTGGGGCGTGGCGGGCCGCTAACGAGGCCAAATATCAGCGGCCCGAGACGTTTAGCTGCTCAGTTTCTCGATCACAATATCGAGGTCACCGATCACCACCACTGAATCGTCGCCGCCGAAATAAATTCGGCAAGTTGCGTCATTTCCGTGATTTGCTGCGGTTATTTGGAGAACGCGTTGCACTTGTTCGCATACCACCGCTATTGGTTCGCCATTGGTCATCTGGAATTTTTCTATCCGCAATCTCGCCTCCCGCTTCGTCTCAGTTTGAATTCTTGAATTCGCCTTTGACAAGGCGCTTAACGACTTTCCAGATGCTGTCGCTCGGAAAATCACGTGGTTTTTTCTCCGCGATCTGCCGCCGTTCACGTTCGCAGCAATGCTTATTTTCTCTCAAGCAACGCCCGTCAATACATGGCTCATCCGTTTCGGGGCAATTGAAGTTTCGCGGCGTGTTGGCTGATTTCAAAGAACCCTCCTTGAAGTAAGGAGATGCTTATCGATACCTCACGCAGCTGGAAATCAAGCTTGCCGATTTTCGACGAAAGCCCAGCCATCGCGTTTTCTGCCCCGAGTTACCAAAAGGAGCTCCCGTACCGCGCGATTCGGGGCGACATCGAATAAAATAGGTGAAAGTGGGCTATTTCCCCTTCCTCAGCCTCACGCCCGGCCCCTCGCCGTTCTCGTCGACGAAGATGATGCCAAAATCCTCAAGGGCGCACCGGATCGATGACATGCGCGGCGCCGTCGGCCACCGCTTGCCGGCCTCTAAATGCGAGATTGTGGTCGGGCTCAGCCCAGATGCGCCCGCCAGCCGATCCCGCGTCCATCCGAGCAACTCGCGAGCTTCTCTGACTTGTGTGCCGGAGATGGTCATTCGGGCCTCCGCAGCCGCACGCCCGCGCCACCACCGTTCTCTGCAATGAACTCGACGCCAGCGGCTTCGAGCGCGCCCTGAATGGCCGCTAAGGTCGCGGGAATTGGCCGGCGCGCGCGGCTCTCGAAATCACCAATCGTTCTCGCCGATACGCTGGATGCAACCGCAAGCGCCTCGCGGGACATTTCGACCAAGGCCCTCGCCGATCGACATTGAGCATCGGTAATCAACATTCCTGAAGCGTTTCTTGTTTTATCCATAGGGTAGTTTCCGGCAACCTCTCGTAACGAGACTGTCGCACAAGTGTTGCAATAACCCAATTCATCCTGCTCCAAATCCGGCGAGTGCAAGCGGTCGTATGACCCCTCATTAAATCCTGTTCAATCATCAATAATAAACTGATATCCCGTAAGAATCGCGGTCTATGCGGCTCGCCCCGATTTCAACGCCGCTCCCTTTTGTCAGATTGCCGCCCGTGAAAGCCGTCAAGTCGATTAACAACGCCACCGAACTGGCTCAAGTGGCCGCGCTGCCTGTGCTTGTGGGCGCGGACGGCGTTGCCCGCGTTATGCTGCTGACTTCTCGCGAAACCAAGCGCTGGATAATCCCAAAGGGCTGGCCCATGAAAGGGCGCAAGCCGTCCGAAGCCGCCGCGCGAGAAGCTCTGGAAGAAGCCGGACTTATCGGGCGCCCGAGTAAAAAGCCGATCGGCAGCTATACGTACTTCAAACGCCGCGAGGCGCATTTCGACCTTTGTCGGGTCGACGTGTATTTGTTGACGTTGAGCAAGCAGCTTAAGAACTGGCGCGAAAAAGGCCAACGCGAAGCGCATTGGTTCACTTTGGAGGAAGCAGCGACACTTGTCGAGGAGCCCGGATTGATTGCGCTCCTTCTAGACCTGGCGCGGACGAGGCAGGTAGCTCCTAGCCGGACAAAGACGCGCCACGGGGCCGCACTGGCGAGTGGCCATTCGGCGCGGGTCTAGCGGAGCGCCGTCCGTCACCACGCGATCAGTCAATGTCGAAAATCCAGTCATAGCATCCCGCCTTTCGCCGCGCGCCACGATCCTAAGCGCGTCATCGGGGAGCGGCCGTTGCAGCTTAGGGGCGTCGGTCGCCGGCGCTGGCAGCCTCACGGCTTCTGGCCTATAAAGCCATACCGCCCTACGCCTTGCTGCGTGGGGAAAGAGCGGGATGCGGGAGGTTGCAATGAACGTCCTTGGAGACAAGCGTTTGTGGTATGCGGTCGCCGCCCTAATCGTTGTGGTGATTGTGATTGCGCTGTTGCAGCGTGGCAAAACCGAGGCGCCTCCGTCCCCGGCGACCAGCGCGCCGGCGACGACGCAAGAAGCTCCGGCAAAGCCGTAGCTTGGCATAGGCCGTCGCACGTCATACCGACAGCCGTTTTTATTTCGCCCTCATGCCTCGCGCGTCGATCCAAATCGCGACCGCGAAGACGACAAGGAGCACGGCGACGGTGACGACGACAATGGTGGTAAGCATGGCCGGCCTCGCCCTGACTGAGCCGAATGGTAATTACGTTAGACCGCCGCCGGCTTGCTGGCTGTCACCCTTAGGTCACGTTGTCGCCCTTTCTTCACCACGTCGGCCGCTCGCGCCTCGTCTCCGGCGGCGGATCGAACTTCGCCTCGCATTGGGCATGAAGCGAGAACTTGGCCCGCTTGGGGCAATCGGCGGTTAGGAACGATCGCAAATCGGTCAGCCGGGCGTCGCCATGCTTGGCCATCAATCTGGCGACGCTGTAGACGCCCCTGCGCTCGCAGCGGGCGCAGACCAGCGTAAGCGTCGGGGCGATCAGGTCAGATAGCGTGATGGCGCCTTGGCGAGGCATCGATTAAAGCATTCCGTCTCGCATCAGCGCCCGGCGCAATTGCAGCGAGACTTCGCCGAGATCACGGTCGCTGTTGGCGGCCTCAAGCAAAAGCTCCGCCGCGTAAACCCAAAACGGCCTAGCCTGCGCACGCTCGGTTAAGCCAAGGATCAGGGCGCGCGCGTCAGGCAAAGTGACGAGCTCGCGGCCGTCTTTTAGCTCGATCACCATCGGAAGCTTGCGAGACCAAGGCATGCCCTACGCTAGCACATTCGTTCACGGTTGCGTGCACCGCGCCGCAGAAGCAGAAAGTGACGATCCTTCAGAACACGGGCAATAGCCCGGCGATCTCGCTCGCCTCCCTGGCCTATCCCACGGCGCCGGTGACGACATGATGTCCGCGATGCACCGCGGGCGCGCCGAAATCATGCGGACACCTCGGAGGATCCCCGGCTCTTCGCGCTGGTCCATCGTAGTGTCGTGACCCTCATCGCGCCGACGCGTGAGCGCGCGATTTCTGACGCGCGGGAATTCGCCGAGTTCATCCATGAGCAGGTCGTTGTTGGGCCGGCGCGGCGGGCCAGACGCTAGCCGATCGGGGCCAATTTGCGAACGAGGGGTAATCTTCGGATGATATCTTACCTCTGACGCCAGACCCGCAAGAGGAGGCGTTGTTGCCGCGCAAAAAGAAGTCATCCTCCGCGCGTTTGGGTTACGCACGCTATGTTGTGCGAGTTACAGGCTGGGACCGATTTTGGAGCTTCAGCGTCAATCTTGATCGTCGTTACGAGCGCACGCCGTTGAGCTCAGCGTCGACTCTGACTCTCCGCGGAAAGGTGTTCCGACCTTCTGATTTCAAATGCCCCGATGCGGAGATAACGCTTAGCGGCCACGCGATGGACCTGGAGGGAGAGGAACGGCGCAACTCGATAGGATACGTCGACGTCAAAAGCGGCCTATTGCGAGCGTATCTGTTTGTCCCGGAGCCTAGCATGTGCGAGTTGACCACTTTGGCCGCGAGCGATCGCTTGCGTCTGATCCATATGGTAGGAGGACCATTGCGCTACGGGAGCGCCATCGTATTTGGGGTTAATCTGAATACCGAGTTCGACGAGGAAGAGTGGTGATTGTTCCCACGCTGCCAGCGGGGAGCCCCATCGGCGACAGCTTGGCGGGGCTCTTTACTTCTCCATTTTCATGGCGCGCGTATCGAACCAACGCGCTACTGCGCAAATGCCAACTGCGACGATAATCGTAACTCCGGCGATGTCGAAGAACATGGCCTGACTCGAGGCAACTGTTGCGCCCTTCTGCCCTGAGCAATCGCGCAAGGCTGTCACACTTTGTCACTTTTTGAATGCTTCCAAACTGTTGCCCCCGCCGACAAACAGGGGTTTCTTAAACTACTTTAGAGCAGTCGGGCCGCTTCTCACAAGGCCGCACGGGGCCCCGCGAGGACCGCACCGATCGATATGACCAACGCGACGTCGGCCGCGCAATTGCCGCGGCACTCGAAACGACCTGCGCGTACGGTTTCGAAGACGTTCATATTTGAACAGCGGCTGTTCAAAATGCACCTTTGACGGGCCGAGTGTCCTTGTAGCTTGATTACCTCGACGAAGAAAATTTCACGGCTAAAGACAGGGGCGGCGTAGGCGGTATAGATGCGGCTCCGCCACCACCAAATTCCTTTCCTATTTCGTCGGCTATGGGAAGGATCGCGGACGCTGCTTGGGGCTTTGCTGCTCGGCTATTACGCGCCGGACGGCCGCCTGCTCTATGCCGGCAGGGTCGGGACGGGCATGTCTGAAAGGACGCTGCGCATGCTCCACAGCCGCCTCGCTCCGCTGGCGACGCCCAAGATGCCGCTCGCCGTCGCGCCGCCGCGCAAGAGCCGCTTCGGCGGTCCGCTGTCGCTCTCAAAGGTGCATTGGACCAAGCCGGAGCTTGTCGCCGAAATCACCTATCTCACCTGGAGCGACGACGGGCTGTTGCGACACACGGTCTTTTGTGGGGTTGCGGGAAGACAAGCCGGCGCGTCAGGTGCGGCGCGAGACGCCGGCGCGGGCGCCATAATCGGACCACTGCGCGACGAAGGGGCTTGAGGGAAATCGGGCCGCCGGAAAGGTCGCGCTCTCCAGGCGGCCCTAACCGCGACCGAGCGGGGGCAAAGCCGCGGCTGGCCGATACGCTCGCAGCCGATCGCGTCGGAACTGCGGCGCGCGGGCCGCTAAGACGCCACCGGAAGTCGCCTTGACGGCCCTGGCCACGAATGAGCGGAGCAACGCCATTCGTGGTTGGCTTGGATTAAGCAAAGGCGGCGCCGACAAGGCAAACGGGCCGCCCTAGGAGGGGATGCTCTAAAGGCGCCCCTAACCCACACGGGGTTCGCGCCCGCAACGGCTGGGCTGAGCGTAACGGCCGCTATGGCCAGCGCAAGGCGATTGTTCGCCGCAGATGCGAACACGCGACGATGGCCGTCGATGATGTCTCCCCCCCTTCAGCGATTCTCGAATTGTGACGTCTTCGTTTCAATTCCGGTCAAATCGCTGGCCATCGGGCGCGCTTTTGGGCTGATTACCTCGGTATGCCGCTTGCTTTTCAGGGATCACACACCTGACAAGCGAGGGCCGCCGTGCCACTCTCTCGCCAATTGCGCGACAAGCTTCTCACTTTCCATTGCCCGTATTGCGGCCACGCGCTGGTGCGAAATGGCGCCTGGTATATGGCAACGTCTCGGTTCAAATGCAGAGGGTGCAAGCTGGATGTGCCGCTGGGCTATGCCGACAAAATGGTGCTATTCGACAAGCATGCTAGATTGATCGAAAAAGGCTAAGGCCGCTTCGCGCCTAATTGTCCGGGCGTTCCAAACGCGCTTAAACCCAGGATTTCCTGGCATTTCCGCACGCCGAGCACGCGATAAGTAATCGTAGGGCGGGCAAACTGTGCTCAAGCGCGGCAGGTTAGAGCCTGCCCGTCAGATGGTTTGTAGACTGTCCCTTCGCCCAGTTGGCGGAGACTTCCTTGATCCACGCTTCGGCCTGCTCTTTCGTCCCGAATCCGCCGCACTGTTCGGGCGGACGATCGCCCCAGGTGACGAGCACATACCATGTGTTACTAGCACGGCGCTCACGGGGCTCGAATTTCGGCTTAATGGGCTCTCTCATTTCGAGACAATTGCACGTCTCACTCCGGCGGTCTTGGTTCCGATTGCCTTACTCAGAAGGGATGACTTCGGCCTTATCGCACGTCATGCGCCAGCTTCCCGATAGTGCTTGCATGGCCTCAAGCCCGCGCGGCTTGTTCTGTGCAGGCTTCATCATTTCCTCAACCTCACGCCGGGCCCTTCGCCATTCTCACCAAATTCGCGTCGCCAAGATCAGACCGAGCAAGACCGCGAGCGCCAGCGCGGAGCTTTCCAAATAGGGCGTCATGGCCGATCGGCGCCATCTATCGGACTCGGGTCGCTCCGTCATTTGTCGCTCATCATTGAATGTTCCTTCCGCAGCTTTACGCCC
>Ga0207025_1005_pt1 | contig 38628 bp, 44 predicted proteins | sample Alteio_BWMinCont_45_FD_153261 | JGI IMG/M metagenome (GOLD analysis project Ga0207025, IMG submission 153261) | Enriched cells from forest soil in Barre Woods Harvard Forest LTER site, Petersham, Massachusetts, United States -... | ecosystem: Environmental > Terrestrial > Soil > Temperate forest >... | reverse complement strand
CTATGAACGCCATCACCGATGTTGCCGGCGTTGAGGTAGGGTACAAGACACTCATCTCCGGCGAAGGGCGGCTCGAACAAAGAGCGTCTTCGCTGGATACTTCGCGGGCAACGGCAACGGCGATATGACCGGCACTCATTGGATCGAGGAGAGCGGCCTTCTGGAAACCCCCATCCTCATCACCAACACGGGCAGTGTCGGGGTGGTGCGAGACGCCGCGGTGGCGTGGATGGTTCAGCACCAGCATCCCGGTCCCTTCTGGTATCCCGTTGCCGCCGAAACCGCGGACTCGACACTCAACGACATCAAAGGCCAGCACGTCACTGCAAAGGACACGCAGGAAGCGCTCGACTCCGCCACTGGCGGACCCTTGCGCGAAGGCAACGTCGGCGGCGGGACCGGGATGATCTGCAACGGCTTTAAAGGAGGCACCGGAACTTCGTCGCGGGTTCTCGACGCCGGGCAAGGCGGCTACACGGTTGGGGTGCTTGTTCAGTGCAACTACGGCAGGCGGGAGCAGCTGCGCGTCGCCGGCATCGCCGTTGCCCGAGAAATGGATCTCAAAAAACCCTGCGTCTCGAAGCTTATCGAACCTCCGGTACAGGGCCCTGACGGCAATGCCGCGCCTCTATGCGATTCACGCGTAGCGGTGACCGCTCAAGATGCTCGAAAACAGGAGCAGGGCTCCATCATCGTGATCGTCGCGACCGATGCGCCGCTGACGCCCGATCAATTGAAGCGTTTGGCGCGACGCGTTTCCGTCGGCTTAGGTAGAGTGGGAGCCATTGAAGGCGACGGGTCGGGTGACATCTTTCTTGCGTTCACGACCGCGAATCCGGGCGCTGACGAAGGAAACAGCGCGGAACCCCCTTTCACTGCACCCAACGCCACGATACAGCGCATGCAAAGTTGGAAATTGAATCCCCTCTTCACGGCGGTAATTGAGGCCACTGAGGAGTCCATCATCAATGCGCTGGTTGCCGCCAAGACCATGACCGGCGCCAACTATTGGACCGTCCAAGCATTGCCCCACGATGAGCTGCAACAAGTCTTACGCAAGCACGGTTTGCTCAAACCATGAGCGGCATGCTGGAAGATGATTCCCGGCGGACTGGGCTGGAAGCCGCGCATCGCGCCGATCGGCCAATGTGAAAATCGTACGGTTGCCACTGCCCGTTAATCACCCGACACTTGATGTATGTTCCTCGTCCGAAGGCGCGTTCGCCACGCGCATCGCACGACGACGTCGCAGAAACCCCAGCGCCCGATCCAGCAAGTGACCGATGACAAAAGCCACCACAAACTGCACGATGCCACTGGTTTGATTGGGCGTCTGATGAATGAAACGCGGCGCGAATATCAGCAGCAACGCGTACACCACCCAACCCACCATCAAGAACCGACCGACGTTGATCAGAAATTCCATGGTTCTCCCATTTTAAATAGCGCCTGTCCGGCTAGCATGCATGACCAAATCGGATGGCAGGTCCGCGAGGACCCGTCCACACATTCAATCAAGCACACCAAATCATCCCGCTTATAACTATGGGAACAGCGACAAAGGACGCCGCACTCCCTCATCAACCCGCAACTAATTCATGTAGTCCGGGCCAATGAACGAATCGGCACGTACTAACACGATCTCTGCAGCAGGATTCATAAAAATTTCAGGAGGCCATTCAGGCGCGTGCGCGCGAGGCATGGGCCGCGCGCGCGAACGACCTGCATAGTGTTTGGTAGTATAAATCATCGCATAATCAATCACTTATACGCATACTAGTTTTATGTTAAATGTTGGTCGGCGCCCTCGTCATTCAATTGAGAGTGCTGGCGCAAACCTTAAGCGCATCGGTGCCTATCGCTTCGAGGAACCAGGCAAAGGCCTTAAAACGACGCAGCTCCTTAATCAAGGCGCGGCGATCCTCGGCACTCAAAGCCGCGGCACTTTCACCGTATTTCTTTAGATCGTACCAATAACCAACTCCAATTCGCTCCTGATCGACAAAGATGGTGAGTTCCTCGTAAGCAAGCTCGTAACCCTTGACCTTATCGGGTGGCAAAGCGCCAATTATTTGCGTTGCGATTGCCGTCTCCCAACTCGCCTTTCTTATGATTTGAAAAGCGGGCTCCGGGTAGTGAATTGGCTCTTGGTCTGTACCTTGGGTAGGCATCGCTGAAAGCCTGGCAATATCACTGTCAATCTGATTCCGCCAAGCCGGTATCGAATCTAATACCTGTTTCACCTGTGACTCCGCAAAGATGATCTCTCGACGAAAACCCCCGAGCGTCTCTGCAGCCATCCTCGACCGGTGATAACCCTCAACAATCTGACTCAGACCAAGTGCAATGATTACACCTACTGTCACGATGCCAATGTGTACGAGGAAATCCTTGATGGATCGAATTGATCCATGCGGTACATGCAACTCCATGATTCGCTCCGATGCATAGTGGGTCCGACAAGTTTAGTCGCTCAAAAGTTGGTCTGTGACACGGAATTGGCTCGAAGCCGTCGCTCGTATGTAAACTTGATCGCTCCAAAAGCACCGCGCCCAATGATCCACACCCTCGCCGTCTCCAACTACCGCTCTCTGCGGAACTTCGTGGCTCCCTTGGGCGAGCTCACCCTCATCACCGGACCCAACGGCAGCGGCAAGTCCAACGTCTACCGCGCTTTGAGGCTCCTCGCCGAAACTGCGCGCGGTGGTCTGATCCCCTCCCTCGCCAAGGAAGGCGGATTCGCATCGACCCTGTGGGCAGGACCTGAATCCTTTTCGCGGGCAGTGAAGCGCGGCGAGAGGCAAGTTCAGGCCACCATGAAACTGGAATCCCAGGCCCTGCGCTTAGGATTCCGCGGTGACGAGTTTAGCTACGCCATCGACTTAGGCCTCCCCATCCCGTCCGAATCCGCCTTTGGCGGCGATCCGGTCATCAAAACGGAGGTTATCTGGCACGGTGAACATCTGCGCCCTGCGAGCCTACTGGTCGAACGCCGCAATGCCGTGGTGCGCATTCGCCGGGAAGATGGCCAGTGGGACTTGATAACGAGCCACTTGCAGCCGTTTGAAAGCATGATGGACATGATCGCCGACCCACAACGTGCCGCTGAGGTTGTGGCGTTGCGAGATCAAATCCGCACCTGGCGCTTCTATGATCATTTCAGGACCGACACCGACGCACCGGCTCGTCAGCTGCAAATCGGCACCTACACACCCGTCCTCTCGCATGACGGCCGCGACTTGGCGGCCGCCTTGCAAACCATTTTCGAAATCGGCGATGCGCCGGCTCTCCATGCCGCCGTTTCCGACGCCTTCCCCGGCGCAAATCTGGAAATCTCCGGGGAGCACGGCCGCCTCGCTGTCTCGATGCACCAACACGGCCTGTTGCGTCCCTTGAGTGCCGCCGAACTGTCTGACGGCACCCTGCGCTATTTGCTGTGGACGGCCGCTATGTTAACTCCCCGCCCACCGCGACTTATGGTCTTAAACGAACCCGAGTCCAGCCTGCATGCCGATCTTCTTCCCGCGCTCGCACGACTAATCGGCGTCGCCGCGAAGTCAACGCAAGTCTTCGTCGTGTCCCATGCATCGAGACTCATCGCGGCGCTCAAAGAAAATTCCGCTTGCCTCTCGATTGAACTCGACAAACAGCTCAGCGAAACACAGATCGTGGGCCAAGGAACACTCGATGTGCCCTCGTGGCACTGGCTTAGCCGATGAGAATGGCGAATGCCCGCGCCGGAATACTCGCGAACCATTCACCCCCGCCAAATGCGGAGTGCCGAAGCCAACAACCCCGGCGGACTCGGAACCATTCTAATGACGGCTCACCTAGTAACACTTATTGCCGCTACGAGGACGCACGCCCGGAACCGGCTTGCGTGGCGAATAGAGAGCCGCCAGCGCCTGCGCCGCAGCTTCAATGTCCACAGGATAGTTCTCCAGTGATGCCTTAATTAAAGGCAAGCATAGCGCTTGCATCGCGGTTTCCGAGTCCCGCTTGATGCATTGCTTTACAAATCTTTACACCGCCTGCAAAGACGGCTAACAGTTGACGCGCAGAGTGTTCATCGTCTCATCACCTACAAGGGGTCACCATGAATACTTCCTCCGAACCCGGCAACACAACGCCGCGTCGATCCGTTTTTAGCCGCATGACATTGGTTGCCTTTCTCGCCGGAGCCGCCCTCGCCGGAAGCATCGCCGCGGTGGCGGCCGCGACCGGAATGGGCGGCTTTCATCACGGCATGATGAGCGGTCCCCAGAGTGCCGCCGATGTCTCAGCGCACCTCGATCATATGCTCAAGCACCTATATGTTGAGATCGATGCCACCGATGCACAGAAGGCGCAGATCACGCCGCTGGTGCACCAAGCCGTGAACGATCTGCTGCCGATGCATGCGCAGCTGCAAGCCGCTCATCAACAAGCGGTTCAGGCACTGACGCAGGACACGGTTGATCGGACGGCGCTGGAAGCTGCCCGCATCGCGCATCTACAGCTCGCCGACCAGGCCTCCAAGCGATTGACGCAGCTTCTCGCGGATGTCGATGAGCTACTGACGCCGGCCCAACGCAGTGCCCTGGCTGCTCACCTCAAGCAAATGCACGCCAAGTCAGAAATGCACGCCACGTCATAATGCGCTGGCGTTGACGGCTCGCTCTCTTTAGAGTCGCCGGTCAATGGTTGAGCCAATTCTCTTGGTTGAGGACGATCCCCGCTTGGCCGACATGCTCCTTGAGTATCTCGGTCAGGCGGGATTTGCCGTTACGGTTGCAGCCTTAGGGTCCACTGCGCTGGAGAAACTGTCCGAAGCCGATTTCGGCGCGGTGGTGCTCGATCTGATGCTGCCCGACATGGATGGGCTGAACGTCTGCCGCCAGTTGCGCGCAAAATACGATACCCCCGTGCTGATGCTGACCGCGAGAGGCGATGCGGTCGATCGAATCGTCGGATTGGAGCTGGGCGCGGACGACTACCTGCCCAAACCCTTTGAACCGCGGGAGCTGGTCGCGCGGTTGCGCGCCATCATGCGCCGTCGCGTGCGCGGAGCGGCGGGCGAGAATCCATCGCACTTCGGCCGCCTGGAGCTCGATACCGCCGCGCGAGCCGTCCGATTGGACGGCAAGCCTTGCGAGCTGACCGGGTACCAATTCGATCTACTGGTGGCACTGGCGAAAAACGCCGGCCGCGTATTGTCGCGCGAGGTCCTGATGGATCTCGTCAAAGGCGAAGAATTCGAATCCTTCGACCGCTCCATCGATGTGCACATTTCGCGCATTCGCGCCGCCATCGAGGACAATCCCAAGAAGCCGCGGCGCATTATCACCGTGCGTGCGGCAGGCTACGTTTTCGCCAAGGCGCAGGATTGATGCTGCGCCTGTACCTGCGCTTCTATATCGCACTGCTGGCCAGCCTCGCACTGCTGGGACTGGCCGCTTCGGTGCTGGTGCATTTCGCCGGCGGCCCGATGGAACAAGTTGGAGTCACGGTAGGACGACTGGTCCAAAATGCCCTGCCGCCCGCGCCGGCGCCGGCCTCGGAGCAGCAGCAAGCGTTGGAAAAATTGGCGGCCGGACTCAACGCCGATGTCACTCTCTTTGCCGAGGATGGGATGATCATTGCCGCCTTTGGGCGCCCGCTCCCCATCCCAAGCGCGCGGCACTATCATCTGCTGAGCTTTGCGCATTCGCAGGGCCGCGCGCTTTCAAGCGTGCGCTTGGCTGACGGTCGCCTGCTGGTCGCCAGCGCACCGATCGGCTTCGCCGCCTCACGCTTGAATTTTCATTTGTTGGTGATTTTCGCGGCATTGGCAATCGGCGTGGCTGCCTATCCCATCGTTCGGCAACTCACCAGACGTCTCGAGCGCCTGCAGCGTGGCGTCGACTCCCTCGGTGCCGGCGATCTGGGTGCACGCGTCGCCGTCGAAGGCCGCGATGAAATCGCCGGCTTGGCGGAGAGCTTTAATCGCGCCGCGAGTCAGATAGAGCAGCTCATCCATGCGAATCGGTCGCTGCTGGCCAATGCCTCTCATGAATTGCGTAGCCCGCTGGCGCGCATTCGGCTGGCAATGGAAATGTTGAAACCATCCGCCGATCCAAAAACCAAAGCCGGCTTGGAGCAGGACATCGCTGAATTGGACGGCTTGGTCGATGAAATTCTGCTGGCGAGCAGACTGGACACGATTGCGCAAAACGATGTGCGCGAGGAGATCGATGTGCTTGCCCTGGCTGCTGAGGAATGCGCCCGCTACGACGACGTTCAGCTCGAGGGCGCGCACGTTAAAATTCAGGGCGACCCGCGGTTATTGCGTCGGTTGCTGCGCAATCTATTGGAAAATGCCAAGCGCCATGGAGTGCCGCCGACCCAGGTACGGTTGCAAAACGAAGGTGACACCGTGGTGTTGAAAGTTTGGGACAACGGCCCAGGTCCCGCGCCGGCAGAGTTCGAACAGCTGTTCACGCCCTTCTATCGCCGCCGCGACAGCCACAACAGCACTGGCAACGGATTGGGGCTGTCCTTGGTTCGGCAAATAGCGCGCCGTCACGGCGGCGATGCGCGGTGCATCTCCATGGATGACGGCCGCAGCTGCTTTGTTGTTACACTGCGCTCTTAGACCGATTTGCGTCTTCGGTGGCTCGTAAGACGCGACGCCCCCGCAGCAGGCCCACGTCGCGCGATCTGCGCTACCGCCGCCACCAACGCCGTCGATCATCGCCGGCATCACCAAGGTCCCGGAATGGCTTAGGCATCAACATCGCCACGACGCGAATTTGCGATCGGCGCAAAATGAAGCCAGAAGACTCGCCGACTTTACCAGGACGGCTGCGCGTTGAAGACGTCCTTGCCGAATGGCAGCATCCCGGCTGTACCGGCGTAACCTAAGTGGCCGTGCCCGTCGTCCCCGCCCTCGGTCAGGCCGAGCAAGTCCTCATAGCTGCGCAGCGCCGAGTAGTGGTTGTAGTAGCCTGTCGTATTCAAAGTACCCGGCACGATCAGTTGCTTATTCAACAACACGGTGCCCACCTGGCCGCCACCCGGAAGGGTAAACGCGGGAGGATCGCTGGTCGGGTAAGTGCCCGGCGGAAAGAAGAGTCCGAGCAGCGGACTCCAGCCGGGATTGCGCAGGTTCGGTCCCGCCGGAGACAGGCAGGTGGACTGAACAGCGTTGTTGCACGCATTGGCGCCTGTGCCGGTGTCCGCACCCGACTCGTCGACCGTGATCACGACGAGCAGCTTGCCGCTCTCGTAGGCCGGGGATGCCATGATCATGGGGATCCAGTGCGCGAGCCAAAGGTTTGCGCCGGTCAGGCCGCCGGTTTTCCCGCCTTCCACGTTGACACCCGCACACGTGGCATCGTGTCCGTCATCGCACAGATTCGGGGTGACGAGCATGAACTTCGGCGTGGTCTCGATGCGCTTAAGGTCCTCGTAGAGATGGCCGGAAAAAGCATCGGCGCTGCCATTGGTGCCGACGACGACGGTGCCGAGGGGCACCACGTGCCGGTTGCAGCGCCGCGCGTGGTCAATCACTGAATGAAAGTAAACGAACGGCGCGTGACGGTCCGCGTACTGGTCCACGATCGGGCTGCCCTGGGCGGTGTTCGTCAGATCGGGGGTACCGATGACGGGGTGAGCGCAGTCCGTGCCGCCCAGCGGGTCCGGCGTACCGAAATCCCGCGAGGGGTCATTGCCCATGTCCTCGGCATATTCGCGCCACATGATGCGGCCATGGTCGTCCCACTCATGATTCGCCTCGTCCAGCTGATCGCCAATCGTCCGCGCACCGTGCGTGACATCGGTGGGCTTCGGAAAGACGCAGCCGTCACCGACCACCTGGCCGGCAAACCCGGGATTGCCGGTCACATCGGCGTCGGTGCCCGGCGTGATGTCCGTAAACTGGCCGACGACCGGCGGCTTCGCCAGTGAAGCCGCGTCGATGCAGTCGCTGTTCAGCGTCGCATTGGTCTCCTGACCGGAAACTTCCGCGATATAGTTGCCGAGACTGACGTGGCTGGTCGCGTAATAATTCTGGATCAGCTCGCCCCGCTTCAGCAGTGTGCAATTCAGGTAATTGGCATTGCCGGGGGGCGCATCGGCCGGGCAGCCGCCGAAGGTCACATCCTCACTCTCGTTTTCCAGATTGATGACCAAGATGTGGTCGATTGCACCCGGTGGTGCGGCGGCACGGATGTAGTCATGGTCCCGGTCGGCGAAGGCGGCGAGCGGCAGCAGCAAGGCCAGCAGTGATGCGGCAGTCCCATAGTGGCGCGCTGAGTGCATGACGGTCATCTTAAGTCTCCCCGGCAATCCGTAAGCGAACGGTGCGACGCCGGAGAGTAGCGAAGAATTATGGCACGCAGGTTGCAGTCATTTCCCGATGCAGAAGCTGGCGAAGCTCCGCGCCAGCAGATCCTCGATCGTTTGACACGCCCGCCTGCCCTCTCGCGACCCTCAGAAAACCGAGCCTGATAAGAGACCCGCTACGTGTAACCGCGAATGGTTCTATTGATTACTGGTTGCAACCCAGAATCCAATCACTTTATTGATGTCGCCTGACGGGCCCACCGAGTACAAGTCGTACGGCGCCTCGTGCGTACCCGGATACGCGTACCTGTAGTCGTGCCGCCCGCGCGGCGCTTAACGGTGCACCGCTAACAGGCGATTCAGTACGAAGTTCAGAGCCTATGTAGCGCGCAAAGCTTGTGCCCGTCAGGATCACGAAGATAAGCCAGATAAAGTTTACCCGCGCTGCCTTCCCGCACGCCCGGTGGGTCTTCACAGGTAGTGCCGCCAGCAGCGAGGCCGGCCGCATGCCAGGCATCAGCATGAGCCGGCGACGCGGCAGTGAAACCGATCGTCATACCATTGGCGCAAGTTGCGCCCTCGCCATTAATGGGTGTTGTGACTAAGAAAACTCCGGTGGGCGTGCGATAAAGGATCCGGTGTCCATCAACTCTTGCGGGCGGCACGCCAAGCGTACCTAGTAGAGAGTCATAGAAACCCTTCGCGCGCTTAAGGTCATTGGTACCGATCATGATGTGGGAAAACATTGACTCTCCTTGTTCTTTGCGAATCGGGGGCATGTAGTATACCGATCCGCTACACCGGCGTGTCTTCGCGGACGAGCAAGCAGTCGTCTGGCAGGGACACTCCTGGCGCAACTCATTCTTATTCCAGCCGCCACGCTTAATCATCTCCGTCGCAGAGATTGTGTGATCGCATGAGCACCCTCCATCGACGTAGAATGGCCCTATTCGTCAGCTTGTCGGCCGATTGTCGTGTCTTTGGCGTGTACGAAATCAATCCACTATCGGGTCACTCAACCAAGGCGCACCCATGATCGTGCGAAAATTGAGACTGCAGCGGGGCTGGACCCAGAAGTCTACTGCGCGATTGGCGCTCTCCTTGTTTTTCGCAAGTCTATTTGCGAGCCCTCCAGCGCTTCCTCAAGAGAACCGCCAGGTCGATGCGATATTCGCTGACCGCGAAGGCCTGGAGAAACCCGGCTGCGCCGTCGTAATCGTAAAAGACGGATCGGTAGCCTACGAAAAGGGATATGGAATGGCTGATCTTGAACATCACATCAAGATTACGCCGCAAACCGTTTTCGATGTGGCATCTGTTGCCAAACAATTCACCGGCCTTGGAGTAGCGATGCTCATCGAGCAGGGCAAACTTCAAACTGACCAGGACATACGTAGCGTGCTACCGCGCGTTCCCAACTTTGGCCGGCCAATAACAATTGACCACCTTTTGCACCACACCAGCGGTCTGCGTGATTGGCCGGAAACGTTAGTCTTGTCGGGCGTCGATTGGTCTTCGTCGATTGCGTTGAAAATGATTTTGGAGATGGTCGAGCATCAGCGCGAACTCGACTTTTTACCGGGAGAGGAATTCCAATACTCAAATACCGGTTACAACCTACTCGCAGCAGCCGTTGCTGAAGTTACGGGTCGGTCGTTCCCGAAGTGGATGTCAGAAAATATATTCGCGCCCCTCGGCATGGCGCGTACATTTGTGGCGGACATTCCCAATGCCATTGTGACGGATCGAGCCGAGTCCTACACACCAAAGGGCAAGGACAACTACGCCAGAGTAGTAAGCCAGACTGCCGCCCAAGGATCGAGCTCCGTGTTCACTACTGCCGATGACATGGGCAAATGGCTCGCGAATTTCGATAGTGCTCGCGTCGGAGGCCGAAGTGCAATTCAAATGACATGGCAAGGCTCGAAGCTGCAAAACGGGACCGACGTCAAATACGGGTTCGGCTGGGGCTTGGGTGACTACCGTGGAATTCCCGGCGTCGAACACTCGGGCAGTTGGGCTGGCTATGTAAGTGATGTTGTAGTCGTCCCAGATAAGCGCTTCGCAGCGGCGGTGCTATGTAATGCGCCCGATGTACCGACACATGCCGTTGCAATCAAACTGGCCACGATCTACATGCCGGATGTTCCGCAGCCGATTCCCCCCCGTCCGGCGCCGCCCAAACCCTCCGTCTCCTACAAACCGAATCCAAAGTCATGGGATCGGTATTTAGGAACCTACCGATTGGGTCCCGGCTGGCTTCTGACCATCTCCCGTGACAAGCAGTCCCTGATAGCTCAAGCCAGCCACGAAGATAAATACGAAATGACCCAGACCGGTGATAACAAGTTCTTCGTTGAGGCCTACCACTCCTCCGTTGAATTCAATATTGACTCAAACGGGAAGGTGCCGAGCCTGATTTACCACGGCAAGGTCGCTCCTCGAATTGACACACAAGAGCTCTCGCCTGGTCGGCTCGCGCGATTTACGGGAGACTATTGGAGCGAGGAGCTTCGTCAGAACGAGCGTATCGAGCTAGATGATGGACGGTTGGCCATGCAGTTTCGCCCGGGGAAGGTGCACCTCATACCCATCGGTCACAATCAATTTGATGCCGACGAAGGGCGTTTCACCGTCGAATTCTCGGAAGGCCCGGATGACACGATCGTCGGACTAAAGCTGTCGATGGGTCGCGTACGCAATCTCCGCTACACGAAAACCAAGCTCCCCGTCGAACCTTAAACTCCTCGGCCCGTTTGGACAGCGGTGGACAGCGCAACAAAGGTGAGCGCGACGAAACTGATCCCTAGACGGATGCAACTCCTGCTTAGTAGGCAACCCGAAAGCGAGAGAATTATCTCCGAAAACGCTGCTCGGCTATGTAGGTAAAGCACCGAGTCAAGATCCATTGATTACCACCACACTGGCGGCCAGTCTTGTGCTGGAGTCTGACTTGAATAGTGCGACAAGACGTAGGTTTATACTTCCTCCCCCTTTACATCAATTCAGCCACATTTTGAGAGGCCAAATAATGACTGACGTCACCTTAAATGAGCGTGAACAAACGATTCGCCAGCAGGTTGCCGCTCAAGGATTTATGACCCTGATCGGCGCGGAATTGGGGAAGCTAACGAGAGGGACGTGCGAAATGTCTGTGCTTAAGCGTCCTGAGCTCCTGCAGCAGCACGGCATGTTTCATGGCGGGGTCACCGCGTTTCTTGTGGATAACTCGACTACCATTGCCGCCTCGACCATGACCCAGCAGGGTCAGACCGTTCTCACCGCCGAATATAAACTCAGTCTTCTTTCCCCAGGCCTCGGGGAACGCTTAGTGTGCCGCGCTCGTGTCATCAAAGCCGGCAAAACTCTTTCGGTGGTCGCCGCGGACGTGTTCAGCGTGACTGGAGCAGACGAAAAACATACTGCAACCGCGTTGGCTACGATCGCCGTTATCGCTGCGAAAGAATGAGGTCTTTCGGCCTGCAGAGCCCATCAACCAGCGCCTGATTTCCGCCATGCGACCGCTTCTTTGTTTTCCTTCCGATCGACCGCTATTCGGCGCGTTGCGCCTCACGCCTCGCGATGCTCGGGGCCGCCCTTCGGGCGTTCCACGACGCAAAGCGTCGTGGTCTTCCTCGCCGCGGTCCTGCCTGTATTTCCGTGTACTTGCGTTCGCCGGCATGCGCTCGCCGTCGGAGAAACACCCGGGCTCACCAAGGAGTTTGCAAACTTGTAAAGCTCGTCAGCACCGGCAGCGCGTAGACTGCCGATCTCGCACTTTCCGTTGCAAAGCAAAAGGATGCTCACATGTTCAAGCTCCTCTCCATCCCGGCTCTGGTCTCCCTCATGGGCATCAGCGTCTATGCCGCGCTCGCGCCTACATCGCCTGCGGCCGATGCGCCTGGCCTGTACCGCGTCACTAAATCGATATCGCTCGGCGCCCCTGAGCGCTGGGACTATCTGACATTTGATCCCGTATCGAATCATGTTTTTGTCGCGCATGGGGACAGGATCGACGTAGTCGATGTGTCCAGCGAAAAGGTCGTAGGAAAGGTGGCCGTCGACGGCGCCAATGGGGCAGCCATTGTTCCTGCCATCGGCAAAGGCTATGCCGGTAGTCGCGGTGCTAAGTCAGTGCTGGTATTCGACTTGAACACCTTCAAGGTCGTAAAGACGCTGCCGGCCGCGGAGGATACAGATGCCATCGTCTACGACCCGGCCAGCAAACGGGTATTCCTGATGCAGGGTGATCCGCACAGCATGACGGTAATCGATACCACCACCGACAGCGTGGTGACGACCATCCATCTCAGTGGCCAACCTGAATTCGCTGCGGTTGACGGCGCTGGCAAGTTGTTCGTGAATATCGAAGACAAGCGTGAAATCGACCGTGTGGATACAAAAACCGGCAAAGTCGATGCGACCTGGCCGATCCAGGCTTGCGACAGCCCGCACGGATTGGCGATTGACAATGAGTCGCACCGGCTCTTCACCTCTTGCGTCAATTCGAAGCTTCTGGTGGTGAATGCAATCAATGGCGCCATCGTCAGTACACTGCCGATCGGTAAGTACACCGATGCGGCCGCCTATGATGGCCGATTGAAGCGTGTGTTCAGCTCGAACGGCGACGGCACGTTGTCAGTAATCCTGCAGGAAAGCGCCGATCAATATAAGTCGCTAGGCGAGGTTGCCACTCAGGTAGGAGCCCGCACTATGGCGCTTGACGTCAAAACCGGGCGTATTTTCTTGGTGACCGGCGACTATTCGGAAGTCGATCCGAGTGCGAAGGATTTGCGCAAGCGCTACGCGGTTAAGCCAGGTTCGACGCGAATGCTGTTGCTGGATGCGGCACCGTGAGTCAATAAAACGACGTGTCGGTGTTGAACTAATAATCATCCCGGCCCCGCTCGCTGCGCGCAATCGCGTTCGCCCGGTGTTCAGCTCGGCGCACAACGCCATCCCTGGCTAGTCTACCCAGCCAGGCCATCCATGGCTTGCCGTTCGCCCGGTCCGACGCGACATTGAGTCGCGTCGGAAATACACCCGGGCTCACCCTCATCTCGCGCGGTTTGTGCGCCGGTGGCGTGAGCTTTTCGCCGACGCGGCAACCTCGCCGCCCGCGGGACCCTTGTTCAATGTCACCGTACCCGGTATGTGCTGTTTGCCCCAACGCACAAAGGCGAGCAACACATCGCCGAGAGCAATGCCCTTCGGGGTAAGCGTGTACGAGTACCGCACCGGACGTTGCTGATAAGGAGTGCTGGTGATGATGCCGGTACTTTCCAGGCGCTTGAGGCGATCGGCAAGAATATTGGTTGGAATGCGCTCGGGCGAAAGCGCGAGCTCGCCGTAGGTGTGCTTGCCGTGCAGCAAGTCGCGCACCACGAGCAGCGACCACTTGTCGCCCAGGATGTCGAGCGAGTTGGCGATCGCACAGGCGGAACGCGCGAAAGGCTTTGCTGTATTCACGTTGGCTCTCCACGCCGTCAGAGTTACTTGCAGAATGCAAGTAATTATGCTACGGTGCCCATACACTTGCAAAATGCAAGTCACTGAGGAGAGCGTCATGACTGCGATAACCCTTCCCCAGCCTGCCGAGTCTCGAGGCGGTATCCGCCGCGCCGTCGCGATCGCACTGACCGTCTGGCTCCTACTCGTCGTATCACTAGGGTTTGCCGGCGCATTCGTCGGCCCTCCCGGGACCCCTCCTCTGCCCATTGCCATTGGAGTTGCAGCGCCCCTGGGGCTCTTTTTCCTATTGCTGCGGTTCTCGCGATCCTTCCGCGAATTTGTGCTCTCGCTGGATCTTAAAGTGATTACCGGAATTCAGGCCTGGCGATGGGCGGGTCTGGGCTTCCTCTTCCTCTATGCGCACAATGTGCTCCCGGCTGTGTTCGCCCTGCCAGCCGGCCTCGGAGACATGGCCATCGGGGTCACGGCCCCGTGGATAATTCTTAAGCTACTGCGTCAGCCTCGCTTCGCCGCCAGTGGCGCATTCATCAGGTGGAATATCCTTGGGATATTGGACCTCACTGTCGCTGTCAGCATCGGAGCCGTGAGTGCCTTCTTGACGACCGGGGCCCCGGGAGAGATCAGCACCGCTCCGATGGCGATACTGCCGCTGCTGCTGATCCCGGCATTCCTCGTGCCGTTATTCCTCATGCTGCACACAGCGGCACTGATGCAGAGCAGGCAGCTTATCCGCAGCCGAGCCTAGGAACATGGTGCGCTGCCCTTGATGGGGCAGCGCGCCAGATTGCCGATCGTAGCGAGCATCGCGCTCCGATCGCGGTCCACGCCATTCCTGCCAAGGTGATCTAAGCCGCATCCCTAGTGCACAAGCTGCCCCACTCGATCCGCGGCGGAAATGGTCGCCGTCACGCCGGGAGTAATTCAGAAAATCACTCTCGACGCCGTCGCTGAAAATGACGCCGTTTTCCGCCATCAATGATCTCACCAACAGAGGAGTGCGCTTGTCGGCTTGACCGAAGACCAGATGCGCTTCGGTCGCGACGCCCCTGCGAGCAGGTCGCTAGCGCCTCATCGCCCTACGCCAATACAACTCGCCCCTCCGGAGAAGACCAGTGGGCCGCTTGCACCGCGGATGGCGGAACGCAATGCCGCTGACTCATTGGCCTAGCCCGCCCTGCCTCTTGGCTGCCACCGTTGCGCGGCAACCTTCTGTCCTGCATCCTAGGGCTCGAACGGATAAAAACCATTTAAGGGATCCCGTGACCGACTCGAAGAACGCGGTCTTTTTAAGCTATGCCGCGCAGGACGCTGAGGCTGCACTGCAGCTCTGTACGGCACTGCGCGCCGCCGGCATCGAGGTGTGGTTCGATCAGAGCGAGCTTAGGGGAGGTGATGCTTGGGACCAGAAGATCCGCCGCGAAATCCGGGATTGCGCCCTCTTCATTCCCGTCATATCGGGCAACACTCAGGCGAGACTCGAGGGCTATTTCCGTCGCGAGTGGAAGCTCGCCGTTGCACGTACGCATGACATGGCCGATGACAAGCCGTTTCTTGTGCCCGTAGTCATCGACAGCACCACAGATCAGGAAGCACGAGTTCCAGAGCAGTTCCACGCGGTTCAGTGGACCTATATCCCGAGCGGCGAATTCTCGACCGCTTTCGTGGAGAGAGTTCAGCATCTGCTTTCGCAAGATGTCCATATGGAACCGACGCCAGTCCGATCGCCATCCAGCGCTTCGATTGCGGAGAAGGCCATCTCGGTTCTGCCCTTTACCAATCACGCGGGTACACCCGAACTCGATACGCTCGCCAAGTGCATGGCGGAAGACCTCGCCAGCCAACTGGCGCGCACGCCAGGTTTTCAGGTTATCGCGCATTCGCCGCGTGCACGCTACGTGATCAGCGGCAGCGTGCGCCAACGCGAGCCAGGGTGTGTGCGTGTGTCCATACAGATTATTGAAACTGACAGCTCTCAATATGTCTGGACAATGCAGCAGGATCTGGCGGCGCCTTGCGCAACCCTCGAAGTCGATGACTTCGTGGCGGGCGCCACTGCAAAAATTGAGCAGCAGCTAACCCTCGTGGAGGCGCGGGAGAGTCACAAAGGAAATGCGCACGACGCATGGAGCAAGCTGCGCCAGGCAAATAGCGCTCTATTCGCCGCGGGCTGGTCCGAAGAGGCGGTGGCATCCGCGGTGCATCTGTTTCGCGAGGCAATCGCACTCGATCCGAAGCTCGCGCTGGCACGCGCGCAGAAAGCGCTCATCATGGCGCTGGCATCACAATGGGGATTGCTTCGCGGCGAAGATCTCCGCGAAGAGGCGCGTGCCGATGCGGAGAAGGCGTTGGAGCTGGAGCCGACAAAATCGGAGGTACTGGGTTGCGCCGGCTGCGCTCTGGCAGACCTCGGCGATACGGCGCGGGCTCTGCCGCTCCTCGAACGTGCGATCGAAGAGAACCCAAACAACGCGCAGGCTTGGGCCGCACTGGGTGCCGCCCAGCTCCTGCGCCGGCAATACGAACCGAGCGTCGAGTCGCTGCGGCGGGGGCTGCGAATCAGCCCCACCGACTACCGGCGATCGGTTTGGCTAACGGCACTCACCCGTGCTCTCGTCCGCACAGGAAAACTCGACCAAGCGCTTGCTGCGGCACATGATGCATGTCGCGCCGACGCGAAGTTCTATCCGGCGCAGATCCTCCTCGCCGTGGTCCTGACAAGGCTGGGCAAAGAGGCAGAGGCTGTGAAGGCGCTCACCGAGGCGAGGCGCATTCGCCCTCGGCTCGCGATCGGGGAAATTCGGCTCTGGGCCGGTCGGGCCCTAGACCGACTCGGCGCATCACTCGGACTTTAAAAAGTGTCGGCGACAGTCTGCTCACCCTTGCCGTCGCTTGACCGGGCATCGGCTCTACTGGCTATAGAAGCGTATTCAGAGATCTGGCCAACGCCGGAACCCTGTTCCATCGGCGATAAAACCACAACGTAAGCGCCATCAGCGAGCCTCCTGGTAGCAGGAGCTCTATCGCCGCATAGGGCGCGAGTTCCTTAAAGGTTGCAAAAGCAACCGCCGCCAAAGCGCCCAGTCTCCGCAAGCCCCCTGTCCGCATGCGTTCCCGCATTGCCTTACACCAACAACACAAGCACTGTAACGCCAGTGGCCGCAACCGCCAGAAGCCCCTGCCCGACTCGTGTAATAAGATGAATAGTGTCCATGTGCTTTCTCCGTTAACTGATCTGATCGAACAGCTAACAGAGTGCGCCGGCGGCGCATGCACAACAAATGCAGTATCTGACCGAGTGTTAAGAGAAACTTAAGTGAGAAATAAGGGCGGGAAATGCGGTTCGCTCAAGCCAGGACACGGCTTACCAGCCGGCCGGGGATCGCCTATACGCGGGATAGTGCCCGTCTTCTTACTCCTGGCTAAGCATAGTTAGCACACCTTGTCGGGCACCACCGTTTGGATGACAGTGGCTTGCCGTGCCAACAAGTGCCAATTGCCCTCTTCGAAAAGAAAGACGTTCGTGAAGCGCCTTTCGAGAGTCTTCTCGCCATGCGCTCGACCCAACTCACTACTTGACTTTGGTTTCTGGGTTTCGCGTCCCATCACAATTCCACATCGTCCCTGGCTAGTCAGCCCAGCCGGCACGTTATCAACTACCGGCCTCTCTTAAGGTTCAGCATAGATCACTGCATGTGTGTGACCCTTCATGATCTTGGCATCCTCGGCCTTCGACAGGGGCGTGACCTTCTGACCTTCGGGAACAGACTCGGCGCGCATAAAATCCTCGAATCCGGGAGCGGAAAAAACGAAGACCAAGCTTATCGCTTCCGTCCCGATATTGGTCACGGCGATCCAGGTGTTTGCGGGGATGAAGACCGTGGTGCCGCCGTGCACTTCCCGCACCATATCGCCCAAGCTCACCCGCGCTGTCCCGGTTTGCAGCAGGAGAATCTCGTCGGACCCCGGGTGCCTGTGGCGCTCTATTTTTTCCCCAGGGGGCAAGTCCTCGGTTCCGAAGACCAGATGTGACGAGCCCCCGTTGCGCCGATCGACCTTCAAGATAAATGGCCCAGGTTGCTCCTCCAAGCCTTCGATCGGTCGCCAGACGCGCCGCTCGCCCTGGTTCTCTTCAAGGATCAGAGGGGTGACCTTGCTTGCGCTGATCGGTTGGTTCGACGTCACAGACGTTGCGCTCGTGGCGACAACCGCCAAAATCGCACACACTGCCAAAGCCAAAAGAGTCGTTCTCATAGAGCATTTCCTTCTGCGATGGTGTATTGCAAATCCTATTTAGGGGCGTCGACATCCGATTGTCTCTCGCCTGCCTCAACCAGCTTCGCGATCGGGCCGTCGGCGCCGCTAGCACTCGTCTCGATCCACTGCGATTGGTTTAAGAAATATTCGAAAGCCCGAGTCAGCGGCGCCGCATCTATCTTAAGCGCGACAATCGGATGGCGTTTGGAGGCCGCACGCTCCAATTCCCGTCCCACATGCGGGGAAGCCACTGCATCCTTGGAGAGGATGAGGACCAAGATCCGAGACTCGTCGATCGCCCCGACGATCCCATCTGCATAGAGAGTCCCCGGAACCACGTCCCGCGGCGCGATCCAGCACAAGATCCCCGCAGCCTCCAGCGCCGCACACACCGTCTGCGCCAGAGCCGCATCGGGCGAGGCATAACTGATAAAGACTGGCCGGGAGGATCCGGCAGCAGCAGATCCAAGCGGTTGCGATTCCGCCTCCGAGGACTTCCCCAAGTCGCCCTCTGTCATACCCGGCTCCCCCTTCCCCTTTCGCAGTCTCCCGGATGCTATCGGCCTAAGCAAGCATGGCAGGCTCTGGTCGAGCCATTCGACGACTGTCACTCGTGAGTAGCTCACCGACAAGCGTGACGTTAGCTCGTACTGGATATGTCATATCCGGCCACTTTGCGACCCAATAACCTTTGCCGCTGACGAAGTGCGCTTCGAGTACCTTGGCCGACTGCACGATGGGATTGCCCGTGGTCATAGTCATTCGCAAAGTAATCACCGCATCCTCGGATATATCGAGGAACGCGTCGGTCGCGCCCATGTCCTGTAATTTTATGACCCTGCCATCAGCCAAGGTCGCGGCATAGTCTTGATAACGATAATGCCCCACAACTTCGGATATATCGCCCGCCGCCGTCGCAGCACACGCCAGGAGCCCAACTAACCCTAAGAAATAAATCTTCATCGACTCCCCCTTTGAATGACCTCCGCCACAACCTTCAACGCGAACGCATATCCTTGCGGCCATCCGCTCAATCGCGGGCCTGCGACATTTAACACCTCGATCCGATTCTCATCGACGAACTGAACGATTGCCTCGGCCGCGCGCAACGGCCTCACCAGTTTCGAATCCACCACGATGTACGGCATTTTCTCCCGCACACACAGTTTCTGCGTGAGAAGAGTCCCACCTGAGAGCGTTCCGCTACAGAGAATCACCGTGCCGTCGCTCTCCTGCACATTCTTGAGAGTTCGCGCACGATACTGTTCTGCGACACGCCGTGCTTCTCTCACCGCTGAGGCTCCACCGGCATACGCATCCGGCAACGGCGTGAGCGGATAGCGTTCATGTATTGGCCCGTCCTCTGCCCCGCGATTCGCCGGACACCACCCACCGCAGGCGAAACCGGCCACGAGAGCGGCATCGAGTGCGCCACGGTCAACTCCTGTTTGTCCGCCCGAGACAATCTTGACAAGTGTCATTAGAATTTGCGCCCCGCATCACCACGTCATCCCTGGCTAGCCTACCCAGCCGGTACATCCATGTACCGTCGTTCACCCGGTCCGACGCGACATTGAGTCGCATCGGAAATACATCCGTGCTCGGACTCTGCCAATAGCTTCCTCTGCTCAGGGTTGAGCGTCACGCGCTCGAGTCTTTTATTGAGGTCCGCCTTAACTGGGCTCCCGGGCTGCCCAATCATGGCAGTCGCCATTGCATCCATTTTCAGCGCCCGACTTCACGCCTACAACACGGAGTCGCCACGCCGCAACGGAGTTTAGCTCGCCTTTCGCAATTGTCCTGTATAGGATCTAAAGGGTTTGCGAGACTGATAGTCTTGCGGAGAAACAAACAATGCGATTCTTTGCCGCGCTTGCTGTTTTGTCGCTGCTCTCACTACCCGCCGCCGCCGAGGATCATGATCTCATCACAGGCTACATGCAGGCCATGTCCGATGCAATCGCGTCCGGCAATGCCGCCGTATGGGACAAATTTCTGGATCCCAATGTAATTTTCGCCGAGGAGGACGGAACCTACAAAGGCAAGGCGGACATGCTGAAGGAGATCGTGCCGCTTCCCAAGGGCTTGAGTGGCATTATCCGGGTCGAACTGCTGTCCTACCACGAAGAGGATGGCATCGCGGTCGCATTGTTCCGCCAGCATGAAACCGAGCACTACTTCGGTCAAACTATCTACGCCAGGTATCTGACCAGCACGACCTGGAGAAAACGCCCCGATGGCTGGAAGCTTATCGCATCGCAGGTGCTGGCCGAGAAAATCGACCCGCCAGCGATCACCCTGCCGGCCAAGCAGCTCGCGCAATATGCAGGCAAATACCAGCTCAAGGATTCGGCGGCGACATATTCTCTACAGCTCGTCGATGGGCAGCTCATCGGCACGCGCGATGCCCGAAAGCCGGCTAGCTGGAACGCAGAAGCGTCGGACGTATTCTTTGTGAGCGGCGATCCACGCATCCGTAAGATCTTCCAGCGCAACGCCTCCGGAAAAATTATCGGCTTCATCGAGCGGCGCGAGAGCTGGGATATAGTTTGGCTGAAAATTGCGTAACGATCGCAAAGCGCGAAAGATTTGCCCGTAGCGTCCATGGGTGCGCGATGCACTGAAGCTTCTCTAGGGAATCGTGCCTCGCTCGACCAGCGCGGCCAGTAGCGCCAGCACCCCGTAGAAGATGAACGCGGTAATTGCCATGGTTTGCGCAGATGATGGCTGCGGCCCGAAGTTCTCGCCGATTTGGACTACCGCCAATAGAGCGATGAAGCCCCAAAACACATACCGGCCTTTAGCACTCTTAAACTTTCGCACCCGCGCAAACATTAAGGCACCGATCAACAGAATGACGAGCTCCAACGGGAAGCTCAAGGCGACGTTTCGCCACAGCCCGAAACCGACCTTAGCCGAATTATCGTAGAGCGGCAGATCAGGCGTGTGCACTATTAGATCGAGCACCCAGTGTGAGAACGATGCCGCAGCGACAAGCAACGCCGTTTTGAGACGGCTGCCCGCCGTGAACAATGCAACGATGGCTCCAAAGATAAGCGAGAGCAAAATCGATCCCGGCAGACCATGGGTGAAGGGCATGTAGTAGAGGTCAAGCGCATTCGCTTGGGTAAATCCAGGAACGATGCGCAACTTTTCGACCCCGAGAAGTACCAGGAGCGACCAGACCACATCAAGCCATTGCACCGCGATAAACCATACCCAGAGCGGCACGCGCCGGGCTGCCGGCTGCATGGCGAACGACACTCCATAGTGACCTACAAACATGTCCCGCCTCTGACTGACGCAACGTTAGTGTTAGACCTCTACGCGCAGTTACGCCAGAGACCACGGTTCGCGGCGATGCCAGTCAACCGGTCCATTCGCTGACAGTAGCGCAATTTGTCTTCCATATGCCAGCAAAAAGCCGTCATTACCCTTATTCCCGACGGTCCGTAGGACGGCGGCCGGAAGGCGCGATTCGCCTCCAATCCAGGCTGTCATGCGCCGCACCCGCTGCTCTGCCGTATCGTGTTTCGGCGACACGACGGAGGCCTCTTGCATTTTCATTCTCCTTTATTGGCCAACGCGGATTGCGGTGATTGATAACGCGAAGCCTAGCGCATCGATGATGTACAGTGCGCGGATCGTAGGACCGAAACCCGTCAAGCCTCCGTTTATAACCAGACTTGCGAGACGTCCAACGAGCAGCCCTCCAAAGGTGACACTGAGAAGAACGAAAACCGACGGACGCAGTGCCCCGCTGGCCAACGCCGCAACGCACATGACTGCGGCGGCCAGAAAGAAGCCGGCGTACTGCGCCCTGATTTCGTTATATCCATCGGGGCCTGTCACCGTGAGGCCCAGACGGTGTGCGAACTGCTGCGGCGAAAAGCCGCTACTCCACGCCGTGATCAGACAAAACGCTGCAGCAACGACTAAGAAAGACGTTCCGAAGAGACGGTGCATGAATACCTCCCTTGAGTTGCGGACGAAAATTGGGCCGACCCATAGCCCATACTCTAGCGAGTCGGACCGGAAGCCCGAATCATTTCTCAGTTGCGGGCAAAGGCAGTGATGCTTGACCGTGCACGTATCGCCAGCCGGATGGAGTGCGGACGTAGGTGTCGCTGAACCAGACATGCCAGTCAAAAGCCTTACCCATGTCCATGCCTTTACCCCACAATTTCGCCGTCACCACGGCGGTGTCGCCCCAAACCCGGACAGTCTGGTCCGACTCGTCCTGGTGCTCGTAGATCACTCGGTTGGCACGCGCCATATTGATCAAGTCGGCCTTGCTGTAGATCTTTCCGGTACCCGTTACAATCACAAAATCGTCAGCCAATATCCGATCCATTGTCGTCGCGTCGTTATTCTTGACCGCCGACTGATAATTGGTGTCGAGCGCTGCGACCGCCTTTTGGTCCAACTCGGTGTTTGCATGCGCCGCGACAGAGGTTAGTGCCGCGAGAGAGCCAATCAGTACCTTTTTAATTCCACCGCTCTTCAGACTCATGTCTGCGTCCTCCATCATGTGACCCCTCATGTTCGTCGCCTCGCAACCTAGGCCACAAAGCTTGGTTGACGAGATAACGTAATCTATATAGCAAACATAATCGAAGTATGTCAACAGCAGGTCGGCTAGCTGTAAGCCTCGGGACGTTATTCCTGCTTGATTGGCTGCCCATTCCGGGGGCTCCCGTAATGGCTGTGGTTTCCAGCGTGGCGCCATGCCATGACCGCCGCGCAGTTGCGGTGGCCAGGAGTGGGCAGCAGGAGGATTACGATAGATAATGCGTTTACGCAGACCCGCTAACGCACCTCACTAACGTATGAAGTCACGCAGAGAAGAAAACACTGAGGCAACACGCGCTGCAATTATTGCAACAGCCAGGAAGCATTTTGCGCGCCACGGATATTCAGGTACAGAAATAGGCAGGATTGCCGCCGATGCACGCGTCACTACCGGCGCCGTCTACCACCATTTCTCTGGCAAGCGCGCCATCTTCCAGGCGGTGGCAGAGCAGCTCGAGGTGGAAATTCTCAAAACTGCTTCCGCGGTTAATCGAAGCGATCCATGGCTTCGAATTCAGGAGGGATTCGAAAAGCTCATTGACTTGTGCGCTTCCCCGGACGTGCAGCGGATCACTTTTGTCGAGGCGCCGCAGGTCATCGGTCCCGACGCGTGGCGAGCAATCGAACTTCGCTATGCCTACGGTGCTTTGCGCCAGGCGTTGACGGCACTGGTAGCGGCGAAAATTGTTAAGCCGTATCCGGTCGATTTTTTGGCGCGGACGCTTCTTGCGTTGCTCCATGAATCGTCGGCCGAGGTCGCTCGGTCAAAGCACGACAAGACCGTCCGCAACCAGGTGTCGGTATTGGTAAAGGGCGTTTTTGGGTTGCTCACCCGATAAGGGGTGACCTCAAGAAAGGGGCCATTACTTACGTTAGGGCGCCGCGACCGTCGATTCTTCTGCAGGTGGCCGCTAGCCGAAACGGAAAATAGGCTAAACGCCAATTGCGGGGGCCCTTAGGGCCCCCACTCGTTTTTGACTCATCGTGCGCTACTGCGATCTACAAACAATCATCATGACGTGGGCTTACAGTCATCGTCGTGAATCAATTCGTTGTACCAATTGGTTTCCCAAGTCTTCCCGCCATCCGTCGAGAACGCCTGCTCCCAGCTCGCCACAACGGGAGCGCCTTTAGGGTTCAACGACTGTTCCCATTTCGCAGTACCGGGCGCGGGCTTAGGCTGCAATGTCCAGGTGTAACGCACGACAATGGGTATACCGTTATAGGTATCCGGGCCCTCGAATATCCCGACGTTGCCGTTAAACTTGCCCACCACCGGAGGCTGGATGACGCCTTCCGAGAACCTGTTGTCGACCCAGTAGATACGCCAAAGACCTGTCTTAGGATCGTAAGTACGGACGGTCACTCCAACAAAGTCTTTCCAGTAGCTCGCCTTATAGTAGTCAATATCGCCGACGCCGCCGGGCAAAGGGCTGGCCTCATCACAGCTGACGAAATCAACCCAGTCGTGTGAGCCCGCCAGGCGCTTAGTCAGCCGGTGGTTGGGCATTTTCCATTTACCGTAGATGAAATCGAAGTCGTGAAGACCTGCGGACTCTCCCGCTGTCGCGCTCTTCGACGAACCTTGGGATGGGCTGGTTTGCGCCAGTGACGTAACGGAACCGAGCGCACCAAAACTCAGCAGCGCCGCCGCCACCGTCCGGCTTTGAACAATTATCATCTTCATTTCTCCTTTCGTTCCTGCGGGATGGATGGCTTGCCTGCGTAGATGGCTCTCCTAAGGCCTCCAATCCATGGCTTAGACTATAATCCGGATTGCGGACAGATTCGGTCCGCAGATATTTGCACAATAGCTCTGATGCTCGACACCTCGACCCGACTTCTCAGGCTGCTCTCCGTACTCCAGTCCCGCCGCTTTTGGACGGGGGCGGGCCTCGCTGAGCGTTTAGGAATAACCGCCCGCACGTTGAGGCGCGACATCGATCGCCTGCGTAGTCTCGGGTACACCGTGCTCGCAACTGCCGGGCCGGGGGGCGGTTATCAATTAGGGCGCGGTGCCGTGCTGCCGCCGCTCTTGCTTGATGACGCGGAGGCGGTCGCCATTGCCGTGTCCCTTCGCAGCGGCATGGATGCTTATTCGGGCATCAACGAGACGGTGGTGCGAACGCTCGCGAAGCTGCAGCAACTGCTCCCGCCACGACTCCACGCGCGCATCAGCGCACTGCACGCGGCAACCGTTTCGCTCGCCGGACCGGGCGAGCGCGTGAATCCGGAGGTTTTAATAGCGCTGGCGAATGCATGTCGAGACGGCCGAACCACGACTCTGCAATACCGGGACCGCATGGATCGGCCATCCGCCCGTCTCATAGAGCCGCTGCGACTGGCGTACACGGGGAACCGGCGCTGGTACTTGGTCGCATATGATTTGAACCGCAACGCGTGGCGCACGTTTCGCGTCGACCGTATCGATGGTATCCCCGTGCTGGGCGCTCCATTCAATCCTCGGCCGCCGCCTGCGGATCTGAAACGCTACGTGTCAAATGCCATCGCATCTGCACCCTACCGCTTCCGCGCGAAGTTCCGACTCAAGGGCGGCATGACCGTCGTCGCTCCAAGCGCACCTCCCTGGGTCGGTGTACTCGAACCCCTGGATGAGACCCACTGTATGCTGAGCACCGGCGCAGATTCGCCGGAGGCGCTTGTTCTTCAGGTTATGTTGTGCGGTGTGGATTTTGATCTGATCGAGCCAGCAGATCTAAGGCCATCGTTAATCAAGATCGCGGCTCGCCTGCGACGCGCCGCGCAGCGAGACCGGGCGTCGCCGCTATCGCCTCGCATCGGAAGAATAGCGCGGAGTCGTTAGAAGCGAATGGTGCCGGTCCGACCCATCCTACTTGCCGCTCAGCATGCAACGGCGCTTAATCTATTTGGTTTTGAATCTTTGTTTCAGCTCATTGGCCCCGAGGCTGGAGAGAAGGGGCGGAAAATTGCGCTGTGCTGTGACGCTTGCATCTTGATTGACTACCAGAAACTCCTTCTCTTCGTTACTCCAGGCCGGCCAATTGGGCAAGCCCGATGCGTTTGGGTTGCCTGTCTTTGCGAAGTTGGTCCAATAGGTTTGCAGCAGGTCTGACAGCGACGCATCATCAGCGGTTGATGGAAGCCATTGCCATTCTCGGTCTCGCAGACTACCGAAAACGTAGGGTACTTCCAAGCTATGAAACGCTCCTAAGGTCACCTCGCCCTTCCCTGGAATCGAGCGATCAAAACGGTATACAAACACATGCTGACCCAAAGTCTTGGTGAGGCTTGCCATCGCGCCAACCGGGCATGCACCAATCAAGTCATTGGCGGCCGCGTCTAGCCCAGCATCCTTATTCAACAGTATTCTGCCGAAGTAGATTGCGATGGCGGGGTTGGTCCAGCGTCCGAAGTAGGGACGGGCAACTTCCAAAAATTTCTTCAGCCCGCCAGATTCTGCGACGCTGCTTTGGGCCCCTGAGGATTTGCCTGCCGCCGCAGCGGCGAGTCGAAAAGCGCTGAGCTCCCGCCCATTGAGACCGATCAGCAAATCGACTTTTTGGATTGACCCCGTAACAAAGGCTCGCTGCGGGGACATCGGAAGCACCCAACCGTCCGCCGTCGCGGCGGTGATGTCGGTAGGCAATTGTTCCTTGGCCTTAAGTACCAGTGCTTCGACCTCCGTTACAGGCAGTGACCGCAAATGCTTAAGCGGCGTCGACTGCGCATCACCGGACGCCAAGGCGCTCACTGCGCTGCCGAATGCTTCGGCCTGAGACAATGTTTGTCCCGACTCAAACGCCGGACCGCTTTCTGATATCACGCGTTTGAACAGCCCCGCAGCGAGCGGCGAGGTCATCAATCGAGCTGCGTCGATCGCGCCCGCTGACTCGCCGAACAGTGTCACATTTTCGGCATCACCGCCGAACTGAGCGATGTTTTGCTTCACCCAATTGAGTGCGGCTAGTTGGTCTAACAATCCATAGTTACCGGAACTGTGATGCGGCGATTCGGCCGTGAGCTCAGGATGGCTGAAGAATCCCATGACTCCGAGTCGATAGTTCAAGGTGACCAACAACACGCCGTGCCGCGTTAAGGAAACTCCGTCATACGTTGACTGTGTGCCGCTGCCCACGGTATTACTGCCGCCGTGCAGCCAAACCATCACCGGCAGCGCGCGTTTCACCGGCCACTCTGGGACCCATACATCAAGATAAAGACAGTCCTCGGAAGAATTAATGGGAGGTTGCCGAAAATCTGTGCCATACGCTTGGGCCATGGGGGCAAAAAAAGGAGTCAGTCCCGAGGTTCGTTGCGAGCAGGCGCTTCCTGGCTGCAGCGCTTCTCGCACGCCTTGCCAGGGTAGCGGTGGCTCCGGCGGCCGCCAGCGCAACTCACCGATTGGCGGCCGCGCGTAAGGTATACCTCGAAACGCGATGGCGGACTGAGCGACAGCGCCACGCAGCATTCCTGCATCTATCTGAACCACTGGGTCGCCGGCTGTCGCCGTGCTCGCGGTTGGCAGCGCAAGGTGCGAAAAACTCGAGGCTCCATAAATCGGGTAGTGCCCACCACGATTCTCGATAAAAACCACAGAAGCAACGAATCCCAGCAACAGCGCGCCGGCAATCCAAAGTATCCACTTCCACTTTGCCGTCATATTTAGTAATTCCAAAAAAGCGCTTCCCTGCGGCAAAAATTAAGTACGACCTTGCTGCTTTGCTGCCCGCGCCATGCCACCACAGGATGCCAGAGTATTTTTCGTCTGGCCGGGCTGCTTCCATATCCCTGGCGGCCTCTTTTCTGGGCGCCCAGCGCCGAGCCGTCTTCCTGCGTCTGCCTTCTCGTTCGATCGGTTCGACGAAATTCTTTTTCTCGTCGAGAAGGCGCTAGTCTTACCCTCGTTCGGTATCACGAATGCTATCAGGATCTCTCCCGTAGCTAAATTACTCCCGGTGTCCCTGTCAAGCGCGACGACGAGCGCCCCGGCGCTCTAACCGGGTGAGCCCGCCGATGCCAGGGTCTATACTCAGCAGCTTCTTTCGCACGCTGGCAGTACCCTCCATGGCAATCTCAAGAGTCACACTCGCGTTTTGCGCTCTGCTATTAGCCCTTCCCGGCTCTGCCCAGGTGGCACTGAAATCCGATACACCCAGCCTCTTGTTCTGGACGCCGGAACAGCAGAGCACGGGATATCGCAGCATCGAAAAGATCTACAAGGTCGCCACAGTGAAGCGCGGGTCTAACGTGCACCCCTTAACCAAGGCCTCCAAACAGCTGTCGCCGACTTGGGACTATGGCGATCGTCAATGGACGGTCGCCAGTTATATGAGCGCGAACCGAACCTCCGGTGTCCTGGTCTTGAAGGATGGCAAGATCGTGTTGGAGCGCTATGGTCTGGGTCGAACGCCAAAAGATCGCTGGACCTCGTTCTCCGTCGCTAAATCCCTGACCTCAACTCTGGTCGGCGCTGCCATTCAGGATGGCAAGATCAAAGGGCCGGATGCCATGGTCACTGACTACGTGCCTGAGCTCAAAGGCTCAGCCTACGACGGTGTCACCGTGAGGCAGCTCCTGATGATGAGCTCGGGGGTGAAGTGGAATGAGGATTACACTGATCCTAAGTCGGACGTGGCGCAGGCAGGCTTTACCGGCAGCGAGCCGGGCATGGATCCTTTAGTGAGTTACATGCGTCATTTGCCACGCGACGCCGAGCCAGGCACGAAGTGGCATTACGATACGGGCGAGACGGACATGGTCGGCATCATGGTCGCCCATGCCGTCGGCGAACCACTCTCGCAATATCTTTCCGAGAAGGTCTGGGCCACCTACGGCATGGAGCAGGATGCGATATGGATGGTGGACGCATCGGGCAAGCAGGAACGTGGCGGCTGCTGCATTTCGATGACCCTGCGCGACTATGCACGCGTCGGACAATTCATCTTAGATGGCGGCAGGGCTAAAGGCCGACAGATCGTTCCTTCCTGGTGGGTGGCGCAGGCCACCGCCAAGGAAATCGACAACGGCGCGGCTGGCTACGGCTATTTCTGGTGGATCCGTGACAATGGCAGCTACGAAGCGGTCGGCATCTTTGGCCAATCGATCACTACGTTCAAAGACGACCGATTGATCATTGTCATCAATTCGGCATGGCCGGCCGCCACCAGCAAGGAGTACAGCGCGTCCAGAACTGCGTTCGTCAACGCATTGCACGAGGCTGCCGAATCCATCTCACGGTGATTCTCCGTCAGGTGCCGTCCGTTGCTACTTCCTGTAACAAGGTGCCATGCGGGCTTGGTCGCCTTACCGCGCCGAGGATGGATTATCGCCGCTGAATCGGATCGCCGTGGCGCCCGTCACGGAGCCAATCGTGGCGCGGTCGCTCACAAACAGTTGCACCTTGCGCTCAAATTTCAGTTCTCCCTGAACTTGGGCTCCGGGCCCGATGATGACAGTGGGGTCGCCGATATGGGCAGAAAAACCGCTGGGCTTCTCAACCAGGATCCCTCCGTCGACGTGTGCCGTTCCCAAGACGGAAATGTCGCCGTCTACTGTGCGTATTTGGCCCCCGACATGTCCTGCATCCACTCTAATTTTGCCGTTGACATTGGTCAGCGCGCCGCTTACTTCCGCACGTTCTTTGATTGTCAAATCGCCATTGACTGCCTTGACATACGAAGTGTGCGCATCGTCATTGACCGTGATGGACCCATTGACGGTCGTCAACGATTTCGCAGTCGCGCGCGCTCCGAGATGGATGCTTCCATTCACGGTGCTGACTGACTCGGCAGCAGCGTCGTCGTCAATTTTGATCGAGCCATTGACGCTGCTGGCATCTTCGGCGGGCTTGCCCGCGACGACGTGGACCGAACCATTGATCGTATGGTAGGAGCCGTCGCTGGCGCAGGCACTCAACGTAATGAACAGCCCGAAGGCGAGCGCAACCGGGGCAATCCACGTCCTCCGCGAATCACGTCCAAAGAAAATCGGAATGTCCCAAAGTGCTGTTTCTGTCACGCATTACTCCCTTCCCAAGCGAATCACGAAATATACTAGCAGTCGCGATGGCGCCTGAGTCGTGCACTAACTCGCATTCGTCCCTGCCTAGAAAGGATTGATCCCTGATATTCGATGGTCGAGCCGTTCGTACACTATCCGGTCATCAGTTATTGACGTGACTATTCCACGCTGTAATCGCGGGCTTCCAGGCAGACCGCGTCGGCGTGAAGGTACTCTGCACGCTTCAATGCGATGGGATTTGACGCTTTGGTATGCGGTGCCGCCGCATTCGGGTCGAAGCCGACTTGCTGAACTGCCCAGCGGTGACACACCGCGCGATCGCGCTCCAATTGCTCATTAGTTTGATCCCCATTGGGAAATACGAAGAGCTCTGTATCCGATGCTTGGGTATTCATCTTCTCCTCGAGGCCGGCGGGCGGTTGCACTTGCTGGTAACCCCCGGCGGTTCCGCTCCACTCATAGTAGACATCGTCAGCGTAGTAATAGGGCGCGCCGTCCCAGTAGACGAGTTTGCAGTAGGACGGGATGGAGGCGAAGTAATACCCATGACCTGGGATGCTCCAGCCCCTAAAATTGCCGCCGCGATACCCGCCACCACTGGAGCCACGCTCTTCGTGCCAACCACCTCTGTGATGGCCGTGTCCGTTGCCGCTGTTGTTGGAACTTGCGCCATGACCGGCGCTGCTATTGCCGCTTCCCGCACCATGAGCGACGGCGGATCCGAAACTCCAGAGTCCGATGCAAATCAGACTCGCAAGAGTCGCAAAGCGTGTTGGTTGCCGATGCATGACAAGAAAGCGAATGTTGCTGATTGGGTTAGATTCTCACCGTTTTTGGAAGTTCCAACGATGTGACGCCGGATTTGGCGGAGCCGAAGCGAGCGGTTCTCGGCGCTTTGCGCGATGACACGTCGCGCACATAGAATGCGCGTGGCAACCGCAAAGATCAGGGGAATGACAATGAATGGGATGAAATTGACGACCAGCTCGCTGATCAGCTGGCTGGGTTCGCCGCTTTTTATTGCCCGAACAGCTCTTCTGATAGCGGCTGGTTGGGTCATGCAGCCCGCCGTTGCCCAGCTGGCGCCACCGCCGGCAACCATGGTCGATGATCCCATCCCCCATCGGACCGAAGGCGCTGGGCCATTCAAGCGGCTCATCCTGCGAGGTGCCTACATGATTGACGGCACCGGAGCGCCGGCGCGGGGGCCCATTGATCTTGTCGTCGAAGGAGACCGAATCAAGGAGATCAAGTTGGTCGGCGCGCCGGGCCGGATCGATGCGAAGCTGCGACCCGAGAAGGGCGACCACGAGATCGAGATGTCCGGCTACTACATCATGCCGGGGTTCATCAACACCCACGTCCACACATTCTCGCTCAACCACCTGCAGAAGACCCCGACCGACTACATCCTGAAACTGTGGCTCATCAACGGCATCACCTCGGTGCGCGACCTCGGTCAGACTTTTCACCAACCAGACTGGCTCCTAGACATCAAGAGACGCAGCGAGCGCAACGAGATCGCGGCGCCGCGCATCGATGTCTATCCCTTCTTCGCCAACCTACCGCATCCGTTCTCGACCGTCGAGGAAGCCAGGGCGCGCATCCGCGATTTCAAGAAGCAGGGCGTCGACGGTGTCAAGTTCTTGGGCACACCGACGAGTCTCACCGTTGCGGGTATCGAAGAGGCACGTCGAGTGGGCCTGCGCACCACTATCCACAACGACCAGTTGCAGGTTTCGGAGGGCAACATCGTGTTCCTTGCCGAGCACGGACTCCAGGGCATGGAGCACTGGTACGGGCTGCCCGAATCCATGTTCGAGGACCGCTCAATCCAACATTATTCGAACAACTATATATACGATGACGAACAGGACCGATTCGGCGAGGCTGGGACTTTGTGGGCGCAGGCGGCTCCGCCGGGTTCCAAAAAGTGGGAGGAAGTCATGGACATCCTCCTCAAGCGACAGTTCATCATCACGCCGACCTTTGTGCCCTACCTCGCCAGCCGCGACCTGTGGCGCGTCATCCGGGCTCCCTGGCAGGACGAGTACACGTTACCAGCCCTGTGGGACTACTGGCGACCCAACCCGCTGAACCACGGTTCCTTCTGGTTCGACTGGACCACTGAGCGCGAAATGGCCTGGCGCGAGAACTACCGCATCTGGATGCAGTTCATCAACGAGTACAAGAACCGCGGCGGCCTGGTGCCGGCCGGCGACGATGCGGGCTTTCTGTTCAACCTGCCGGGGTTTGGCTTCACCCAGGAGCTGGAGCTCCTGCGTGAGGCCGGCTTCACACCGCTGGAAGTCATCCGCGCAGCCACGCAGAGCGGTGCGCGAGCCTTGGGGCACGAGGACCAGGTCGGCACGCTGAAGCTCGGCATGAAGGCAGACATCATCGCCATCAAGGGCAATCCTCTTGCCAATCTCAAACTGCTGTACCCCACAGGCACCATCCGCCTGAACCCGCAGACTCAACAGACGGAACGAGTTGGCGGTATCGACTACATCATCAAGGACGGTATCGTCTATGACGGTCAGCAATTGCGCGATGAAGTGAAGGCGATGGTGGCGAAACAGAAGGCAGAGCGCCACATTGGACCGGGTGTCATGCCGGTGGCCCAGCAATGAATCGGATGACAGCCATCGAGCATGACATGTCAGTCCCATAAATAACTGCGGGGCCGGGCGGCGGTTAGCAATTAGGGCGCGGTTCCGTGCTGCCGGCTCTTAAATGCAGCGAATCGCCGCCCTGATGCAATAAGCGGCCTTCGGTTCGACACTTCATTCCACCTACACTTTGTTCCGGAACCTCTCGTCCTTGTTGAAGGAGAAAAGATATGAACAAAACTGTCGTTACACCGTGGTTTGCAGTGTGGATGCTAGCCTCATTTTGTTTATCGGGGGCAAGCCTTGGCACGGGCGCGTCCACAACAGGAAAACCCGGGGAGGCTCTGGCAACTGACCCACGCCTCGACATGGTCACAGCACTTAAAGCTATAGGTCCGCATCCCTCACTGGGTGACCAGGCGAAGGTCTTTGGCCGTCTTGTCGGAACCTGGGATGTCGAATACACCGACTTTTCGAAGGACGGCAAAGTAACTCACCGCTCGGGGGAATTCATCGTGGGATGGGTCATGGATGGGCGCGCCATTCAGGACTTTTGGATCGTCTATCCGTCGGGTGCGCGTAAGGAACGCGAGGTATACACGGACCTGCGCTATTACGACGCGAAGTCTCGAACATGGCCTTCGACCTTCATTGACGTAGAGCATGCTTCAGTCGCGAGATTCTCGGGTGGCGCGGTAGGCGACGATCGGATCGCGTTCGACACCCGGGACTTTGATGATACGGACACTCGGTGGTCAATCAACGATATACGCTCCGATTCTTTTGTCTGGCGCGAGGAGGAGTCCCTCGACGGCGGCAAGACCTGGCGGTTACTGGCGGAACATCACATGAAGCGACGAGGTGCGGTCGTAGCTGCACTGTGATTTCGCCTACCGTCTAGTCGGTGAAACGCAGGATGTCGTATTATGCCTTGTCGCTTTCTTCCGTAGCGGCAGGTCGCTCGACGACCTCCATCGGGTGCTCGTCCAAATCGCCAATCTCCGTGGTTTGTTCGAGTTCGGCCGGTCTCGTCACGGGATTGAAGCCGCCCGACTGTCTGCGCCACAGGTCGGCGTAGAGTCCGCCCTGCCTGAGAAGCTCGTCGTGTGATCCGTCGGCGACAATCGATCCCCGATCCAACACGATGAGCCGATCCATGTCCATGACCGTGCTCAGGCGATGAGCGATGGCAATCACCGTCTTGCCGGCCATCGCTTCGCGCATAGCTGCTTGAATGATGTGCTCGCTGTGACTGTCGAGCGCACTGGTTGCTTCATCCAGAAGCAGAATCGGCGCATCCTTGAGAATCGCCCGCGCGATCGCGATGCGCTGCCGCTGCCCACCGGATAGCTTGATGCCGCGCTCGCCCACCAGCGTGTTGTAGCCGTGATCGAGCTCTACGATAAACTCGTGCGCATGTGCCCGCCGCGCTGCCAACTCGACTTCGTCATCAGTCGCGCCCGGTCTGCCGTACCGGATGTTCTCGCGAAGACCCCGGTGAAACAGGTTCGTGTCTTGTGGTATGAGCGCTATGGATTGTCGGAGGCTCTCCTGCGTGACCTCACGAATGTCCTGATCGTCGATGCGAATGGCGCCTTGGTCCACATCGTGCATGCGCAGCAACAGGCCCATGAGAGTGGTTTTACCGGCGCCGCTCGGTCCAACAAGTCCGACGCGCTGCCCTGCGGGGATCGTCAGCTCAAAGGCTTTCACGACATGGCGAGCATGCCTCGCTCCTTTGTCCTTGGAGGGGGCGTCGTACGCGAAAGCAACGCGCTCGAAACGAATAGTGCCCCGCGTCACCGTCAGTTGTGGTGCGCCGGGCCTGTCCACAATCGTAGCTGGGACAATCAGCGTCGCGATGCTCTCTCGGGCTGAGCCTAGCTGATCATAGAACTCGGGAATTCGCTGTCCGATGTTGTACGCGGTCTGCAGAAGGGAACTCGTAAGTGCCGTTATCATGACAAAGTCGCCTGCGCCGATTAGGCGGTGCACCCAGGCGTAGAGGGCACCACCGACGAAGACTATCCACATCGTGATATCCATGACGTATTGGACGGAGCGTAACCGAACGACGGCACGATAGGAGGCGCGGCGGCGATCGCGCTCTTCACCAGTGTAGCGCTTGAGCTCCTCGTCTTCGAGCGATTGGTTGGCGAAGAAAAAGACGTTTCGGATGTTGGTAAGGACATCGACCACGCGGCCGGTGACAGCCGCCCTGGCCTCATTGTTTGCGATGGCGCGACGGGTGCATTCACGACCGACGAATAGGCTAACTGTGAAGTACACGGCTATCGCAGCAAAGGCTGCGGCGGAGAACAAGGGGCTCGCGATATAGAAGTACGCTGCGACAAAGACGAAGAAGCACGCCCCGGGAATGAAGTCGAACACCGTCATGTCAAAGAGCGCGAGCACCTGGTCGGGTAGGAGCACTGTCCGATGCGCAATCTTTCCTGAAAGCGTGTTCTCGAAATAGGCACTCGAGAGGCGTTGCGCGTACGCGAAGACTTCCTCCTTAATTCGAACCAACATGGGAGAGCGAGTATGGTAAGAGCTGAACCACATGCCGCCGTCCATCACGAAACGGGCGACGACCAGGGCGGCGAACAGCATAAACGGACCGAGGAGCGTGCTCGCTTCGGCTGCCGGATTGCGCATTGCCAAGACAGTGTCCGTCAGACGTTTCGTGGCATAGGCAATCGAGGCGAACACCGCGCGGCCAAGGACTGAGAAGACCAGGAGTCCAACGCAGCCCCATAGGAACTGCCGGAAAAAGTGCAGCGCGAACGGCAATAGCCGATTGGGCAAGGTCGAGGCATTCATACTAGACGTCGACAGCAGCGTAGGACGCACAGTTCCAATGTACTCCTAATATATAGAGGAGGCCGGGACTCTTAGGCAAAGCGCCCCCGAGTCCGTTGCTGCATCCTGAGTTTTGACCATTCTCCGTCATGACGTGCACACTGCGCGAGAACGTGGCTGAGTTAACTCAATGAGAAGACCATGAAACTTGCGCTAATGGGGATTGGACTGACAATGACGCTGGCGATTGTGTGCCAGGGCGCCGCGGGACCCGACGTCGTGATCGGCGACATCGAGGATCTCTCCGGCGTGTATTCGGACAACGGCACAGGCGCCGTTGAGGCCGCCAAGATGGCCATCGCAGACTCCGGCGGCACCGTGCTCGGCAGGAACATTGTGTATCTATACGCCGACCACCAGAACAAGGCTGATGTGGCCGCCTCGAAGGCTCGAGAATGGGCGGACCAGCGCGGTCTCAATATGCCGTTGGGAGGGGCGAACACCGCCGCTGCCATCGCAATGGCCAAAATCATTGCGGCAAAGCAGTTGCCATACTTCGTTATAGGGTCGGGCGGCGCATCGCTGACGAACGAGGACTGCACAGCCTACACCGTGCACTACGTCTACAACACCACGGCGCTCGCGAACGGTACCGCCGCCACGATCGTGAGGAACGGCGGCAAGTCCTGGTTTTACCTCACCGCCGACTACGCCTTCGGCGCGCAGCTGCAGGGCGCTGCCTCCAAGGTGGTCGAGGCCATCGGTGGCAAGAATGTCGGCGCCGTGAGGGTGCCGCTGCAGACCTCGGACTTTTCCTCGTTCGTGCTGCAGGCGCAATCCTCCGGCGCGCAGGTGCTTGGGTTAGCAAACGCCGGCACCGACTTCACCAACTCTTTGAAGTCTGCCAACGAATTCGGTATCACCCAGACGATGAAACCGGCGGGTTTGCTGGTCTTCTTGAATGACATCCACGGGCTTGGCTTAAGGGTGGCGCAAGGACTTTATCTGACCACTCCATGGTACTGGGACCTCAATGCTGAAACTCGGGCGTTCGGCAAGCGCTACTTCGATAAGATGAAAAAGCAGCCGACAATGATCCAGGCAGGGGCGTACTCCGCGACGATGAGCTACCTGAATGCCGTCAAGGCCGCCGGTACCACGGACGGGGACAAGGTGATGGCGGAATTGAAGAAGACAAAGATCAACGATATGTTCACCAAAGGCGGCTACATCCGCGCCGACGGCCTGATGATCCATGACATGTACGTGATGCAGGTCAAGTCTCCGCAGGAGTCCAAATACGATTGGGACTACTATAAGGTGGTCGAGGTCATGAAGGGCGAGGAAGCCTTCGGCCCAATAACCGGGCTTTGTCCGCTCGCCCTTAAGTAATCAGGGCCCACACGTGAAGTCATTGTGGAAAGCTCCTCAATCGCTCAATGCGGCGCAAATATCAGCCTATTGACCGAGAAGGGAGAGCGCGCGGCGCGCCGGCGCGCTCGAGATCTGCATCAAAAGAGACTCTCGCCGAAGCGATCAAGAGCCCGAGGACAAGAGCCGCAAGCGTCGCGAGCAGGCCCGCTCCCAGCTTGACGATACCCGCCGAATCTTCGTTAAGGTGATGGTCCGGCAGGGAAGAACGAATTGACAAGCCGACCATCCCGGCGCCAAAGACGCACACAAACACGATCGAAGACACAATCAATGCACTCATGATTGATACCCGTGGTTAACTCGAAATGGCCCTAATTCACCGTACGCATTGGTCGGCTTCGAAGCTACCACGCCGATCAGAACGTGAGTTTCACCGCGCAGATTCCACGGTTTTGCTCGTGCAAGCTTCGATTAGGCTTGCTTTATTTCGCTCCGTCCATTCTCGGCATCTTTCTGCCCAATCGCGAGGCGCACCGGAGCGCGACGCAAGCAGAATTTGAGCGTCGAAGACCGCGGGAACGGCATCGCGAATATCCACCTTGCCATAGGCAGCGAAGAAGTCAGCCAGTCGCCGCCCCTGGAGTTCAGGGTCGATGTCTTCACCAATATCAAGCCACAGCCAAGCCGCATATCCCACATCGTCTCGGCGCGTACCCGCATGCACCGCGTCAAAATCGATAAACGCGGCCGGCACGCCGTCAACGAACACGCAATTGCAAGGGCTCGCATCTCCGTGACAAATGACCTCGCTACCTCCCCTGAAATCGCAAGTCGTGGTTGCGTCGTGCATTGCCCGCAGCAAGCGCGCCGCAGACGACAACTGCGCACCTGAAAATTCTCCGAGATTGTCGGGAACGAAGCCAGGTATGAATGAAAGAATCTCGCGATTTGCTGAGTCGATTCCAAGGAATCGAGGAGCACCTACAAACCCTGTCGATTCCAGATGCGCTAGCAGCTGATGAACGAATGGTGAATTTGACTTGAGCGGACGGCGAACAGTGTGCCCAACTCGAACCACACCGGATGTGGTTCGCCCCCCGCCAGCGCTACTTCGTCGAGCGCCGCGAAGACACTGTACTTTGGATCGGTCATGATTTGATTCCTGGCTAACCATACTACAATGCGTCGAATCCGCGTGGCATACCGTGTACGATTGCCCAATCAATAAGAGAGTGCGTTTCGAATGAATCGGCAACATCTTCTCGCGACAAGTCTCTTGTGTTTGTCGTACACCGCAACTGTCACGGCGGCTTCGACGAGGACCTCGTCATGACTGCCAAAAAAAGCTCAGGCCGAGAGATCGCAAAGCGATACCCACCCTATTTGCTCGCCCGACAGATTGCCGCGCTTAAGAAGCTCTCGGACGACACAGAGACGCCCGTGCAGTACCTTATCAGGCAGGCGATAGACGAGTATTTAGAGCGGCGGAAAATGCCAAAGCGCGGTCGCTCTAGCTAACAACATCGCCACCACACGCATCTACGCTCGACGCAAGATGAAGCCCGAGGTTTCGAATCGATTCTTGCCTCTTTGGAGGCAGCGTTGGACGAGCGCCTTGAACGCACGCCTTCGCTATTGGGCTTTGGGGTAATCCGGTGGGGCCGCATCGAGTGCATACTCAGGGTAAGGCGAATCTGCTGGAGTTGGCGGTTGTGACAACGCTGGCTGAAGTTCTCTCCATGCTTGGGCGGAGAATGATCATGTTGCATCGCAGTGCTCGCGTCAGTCTCATTGCTGCGCTGATAGCATGTCTTTTTGGAAGCGTGAGCTACGCTACCGACGTGCCCACGGGCGATCAGCTGACTCAGCTACTGGCTCCCGTCGCGCTCTATCCGGACACACTGCTTGCGCAAATATGCGCGGCTTCGACCGACCCGCAGCAGATTATCGACGCAAACAACTGGCTGAAAGAGAACACGAACTTGCAGGGCACAGCACTTACCGACGCTGCGCAGAAGAAAGGATTCGATCCAGCCTTCATCTCGCTCGTGAGCTTTCCTGCGGTGCTTGACATGATGGCGATCAACGTTGATGACTACGCCGCATTGGGAGCAGCATTCAAAGCGGACCAGAAATCTGTGATGGCGGCGATTCAGGCCTTGCGCCAGCAGGCGTATGCCTCCGGCGCACTGGATACCAACCAATATCAGAAAGTTTCTGTCGAACAGCAAAATGG
>Ga0207025_1004_pt1 | contig 43810 bp, 41 predicted proteins | sample Alteio_BWMinCont_45_FD_153261 | JGI IMG/M metagenome (GOLD analysis project Ga0207025, IMG submission 153261) | Enriched cells from forest soil in Barre Woods Harvard Forest LTER site, Petersham, Massachusetts, United States -... | ecosystem: Environmental > Terrestrial > Soil > Temperate forest >... | reverse complement strand
AGGACTCCAGCGCCGAGGCGAGAAGCCGGTCGCGAAAATTGGCCGAGAAAGCGCTTGCGCTCGAGGCTGACCCCGAAATAAACGAGCAGAATTTCGCCAGATTGCGCGACATCAAGGAAAATCTTGCCGATCTGGCGAATGCGGAAGCGGCGATTGAAGGGTTTGGCGACCTTTCCGGCCGTGCGCCGCCGCCGCTCTAATTGGCCTCCCGAACCCGTGGACTCTGGGTTAACGGGAGGTTAGGGGCTATGGCCGATTTTGGGTTGACGAATCATTCGTGCATTTTTTGGAAAACGTGAGTCCACTTTTCCTTTGAAATGAGCCAGAACGACGGGTCCGCGGCGCAGGCGGCGCGATGAACCATCGGTCCCACGACACGTTGAAGACGAGAGAAGCCGCGACCGGCTTTTATTTGATGAAATCCACGCCTAGGCGTGGAACGGCGGAGTAGAGCATATGGCGAAGAAAGACGAGCAAAAGGCCGAAGGCGAGGCTGCTGTGGTGGAGACCACGGACAGCCCGTTGCTCGATCTTACCGACGCCGCCGTCAAGCGCATGATCAAAATCGCCAAAAAGCGCGGTTGGGTCACGCATGACGAGCTGAACGCGGTATTGCCGTCCGAAGAGATTTCCTCCGATCAGATCGAGGATATGAACTCGATGCTGAATGAAATGGGAATCAACGTCGTCGACAACGAAGACGCCGAGGAAGCAGAAAAAGAGAGCGGCGAAGGCGAAGAGGAAGAGGCCGAAAGCGGCGGCGAAGTCGCCGAAACCCGCACGACCGCGGTCGCGACCCGAAGCTCGGAACCGGCCGAGCGCACGGACGATCCCGTGCGCATGTATTTGCGCGAAATGGGTTCTGTCGAGCTTTTGTCCCGCGAGGGCGAAATCGCCATCGCCAAGCGCATCGAGGCTGGCCGCGAGGCGATGATCGCCGGGCTCTGCGAGAGCCCGCTGACCTTCCAGGCCATCATCATCTGGCGCGACGAACTCAACGACGGCAAAATTCTGCTGCGCGACATTATTGATCTCGAGGCGACCTATGCCGGCCCTGACGGCAAGAAAGCGCCGAAAATCGACATGACCGCTCCGGGCGCCGCCGAGGCGCTGGCCGCCCAGCAACGCGAGCGCGCGCCCGCCACCGCCCCGCAAACGCCTCCCGCCGGCTTCGACGGCGAAGCCGCGCCCGGTCCGGAAAGCTTCGACGACGAAGACGACATGGAGAATTCCGTGTCGCTTTCGGCGATGGCAGCCGAACTCAAGCCCAAAGTGCTCGAGACGTTCGACCGCGTCGCCGACGCCTATAAGAAGCTGCGCCGCCTGCAGGACCAGAACGTCGAAAACAAGCTGAAGAACGAGACGCTCTCGCCGGCGCAGGAACGCAAATATAAATCGCTGAAGAAAGAGATCGTCACCGACGTCAAATCTCTTTCCCTCAACCAGAACCGCATCGATGCGCTGGTCGAGCAGCTCTATGACATCAACAAGCGGCTGATCGGCCTCGACGTGAAGCTGATGCGGCTCGCCGAAAGCCATCGCGTTTCGCGCGAAGACTTCCTGAAAAACTACCAGAATTCGGAACTCGATCCGAAATGGCTGCTGCGCGTCTCCAAGCTCGGCACGCGCGGCTGGAAGGATTTCATCGCCAAGGACAAGAACCTGATCAAGGATCTGCGCTCCGACATCCAGGCGCTGGCGACCGAGACCGGTCTTGAGATTCAGGAATTCCGCAAACTCGTCCAGATGGTGCAGAAGGGCGAGCGCGAAGCGCGGCAGGCCAAGAAGGAAATGGTCGAGGCCAATTTGCGCCTAGTGATCTCGATCGCCAAGAAATACACCAATCGCGGCCTGCAATTCCTCGACCTCATTCAGGAAGGCAATATCGGTCTGATGAAGGCGGTCGACAAATTCGAATATCGGCGCGGCTATAAATTCTCGACCTACGCCACTTGGTGGATTCGCCAAGCGATCACACGCTCCATCGCCGATCAGGCGCGCACGATTCGCATTCCCGTACATATGATCGAGACGATCAACAAGATCGTGCGCACTTCGCGCCAGATGCTGCATGAAATCGGCCGCGAGCCGACCCCGGAAGAGCTCGCGGAAAAACTGGCCATGCCGCTCGAAAAAGTGCGCAAGGTTCTCAAAATCGCCAAGGAGCCGATCTCGCTGGAGACGCCGATCGGCGACGAGGAGGACAGCCATCTCGGCGATTTCATCGAGGACAAGAACGCCATCCTGCCGATCGACGCGGCGATTCAATCGAACTTGCGCGAGACCACGACGCGGGTTCTCGCATCGCTGACGCCGCGCGAGGAGCGCGTGCTGCGCATGCGCTTTGGCATCGGCATGAACACCGACCACACGCTGGAGGAAGTCGGCCAGCAATTCTCGGTGACGAGAGAGCGCATTCGCCAGATCGAAGCGAAGGCGCTGAGGAAGCTGAAGCATCCTTCGCGCAGCCGGAAGCTGAGGAGCTTCCTCGATAATTGAGCCCACCATTGCGTCGAGAACGCATTTGCGTTTAATGCGGCTCCCGGTCGCTTCGGCCCGGGCCGGTAGCTCAATGGTTAGAGCCGGCCGCTCATAACGGTCTGGTTGCAGGTTCGAGTCCTGCCCGGCCCACCATTTATACCTTTGATATTGCTAATCATAATATTTAAGCGCCAGCTTTGGCGCTATGACCTCGACTGTTTCCTCGACTGTTTGCTGAACGCTCCTAGCATGTCCACCTGGTAATCGGGGTGATGCTTTGCGTAGGTGGTTTCGAGCATTTGAGTGCTCATCCCCAGGAAACCCGCGACGGTCCAGACCTTGTGCCCCTGGTCCATCAGCCACGTCGCCGACGTGTGCCTGAGCGTATGCGGGGTAACGTGCTTATCGAGTCCAGCAGCTACTACGGCAGACCTGAATCCGGTCTTGACCGACTTCACAGGCTTTCCATTCCATTCCACGATCGCCGATGTGGAGAGCCCGAGGCGGCGCCAACGCCGAAGATGCAGCATGAGGCGTTCGGGCAAGCGAACGGGCGGCTGCTGTTTGCTGGTCTCCCGCTGGCCCTCACGTAGCCGATGAAAAACGCCGCGCTCCATGTCGATCCAGCTGCGCCTCTCGCCCCGATCAAATGATGCGCCGAGCACCGCGTCGTGACGAGTTCCAGTATAAAGTCCGACGAGTATGAATCGGGCGATGTGTTTGCCGGTACGCTTCCCCGTTCGCCGTCCTCGTTGCGTCTCTCGCATTGTCCAAGCCGCCCACAGAAGTCGGGCCGCTTCTGACCTCGTTAAAAATGTTTCACGTCGGTGGCCTCGCTCTGGGAGAGTGACCTCAACGACCTGGTTACAGAGCCCTTCCCGGCGATGGTGATTGATCGCAGCGCGTAAGTCTTCAAGTTCTCGTCGTACGCCTTGCTTGGAGACGAGACGAGCAGGCCTGCCCGTAATGTCGCGACGGGCGCTGCGGATCGGCTGCTGGATGCGCCAAGCGACGTAATCGCGGCAAGACTTGCCGTTCACGTCGCCGAGAGTCTTTGTGCCCCACCATTCGGCGAGAATCATGACTCGCTCGATGGTTTTCTTAATCCTGACTATCTCATTCTTCTTATCTTCGAGATAAATCGAAAACACGTCGGCGATTAGTACGTTGATCGGGTCCTTTGAACCATCTCGAGGCGCGACGTGTTTCGCGGTCAGATACGCCGCGAGCTGGAGGTCAGCCTCTGCCCGAGCGACTTGAGGGAGGCCAAGGCGATGTTTGCGTCCCCCGTCTCGAATGACCCAACTTGCGCTGCTAATGAGGCGTCCGTCGACGTCTCTTCGCTCGGGTTCGAGCCATAGACGGGGTCCTTTGGCGTGACGCGGCATGACTTAACGAACTCCTTGAGATCGTTTGGCGTAACGAAAAACGACTTCCCAATTTTCTGCGCGGGCAATCGTCCGCGGTTGATTTCCAAACGCAGCGTGCTGACGCTGACATGTCCCTCTGGCGACAACAACAGAGCCGCCGCAGGCAGCCGCATCAACGTTGTTTCCGGTACGGTGTTCAAAGGCCGATCCAAAACAATGATCTCTTGCTTGATTCGTGCAATTAATTGCAGAGACTTTTCCGGTCAGGTTGCTCAGGACTTGTTTCGCCTGTTCGGGGCCGTCGATTTCGAAACCAATGCCAGCGTGCCAACGTACCGGTCACTCTCGACCGACAAAATCAACGCGTTTTCACGCATACCAGAAGCGTCAACGACGTTGTCACGACTGGCCGATTGCTCAGGTTTACGGCCAAACGCCATAGCCGCCCGGATATTGAGGACGACAACCGCATTAAGCGACGAGTGTTGGTCCAACGCTTGAGTTTCGAGCCATCCCTTGACGTCGGAAGGAAGGCGTATAGCCAACCGCGACTTAGCAGACCCCTTAGGCATCCGACCTCACCCTTGCCCACTGACGAATGGAAAGTTATATGTCAAGTTGACATCATAACTTGACCCACGATGTTGTCAAGTTGGCATATAGCGGAGCTGATAGGTGGCACGGAAAATCTTTCCCAGCCAGGTGCAGGATCGAATTATCGTCAGGTTGCCAGACGGCATGCGAGATCAAATCGGCGAGCTGGCGAGGGCAAACAATCGCTCAGTCAACGCGGAAGTGGTGGTGTGTTTGGAGAAGCTGGTGAAAAGGGGCAACGGCGTCGCAGTTGACCCGCCTGCGGAAGATCTCAATTCGGCGATGTCTAAGATGCAAGAGCAGATGATCAAATTATCTGACCAAATGACTAACCTTATGGATTTCATCGAAGCGTCGATCTCGCCAACGCCCCATAAGCGACTCAAGGAGTTGAGGGCGCCTAGGGAGACCGCCCGATAGCCTCGAAGGATGGGCAATCGCACCCCCGGGACGACGACCGGTTTGAGTACGGCGAGTGTCGACCAAATTGGAAACCACTGCATTGCAAGCAATTTCCAAAAAGTGTGACAGGCCCGCATCCCACTTTGAGGCTCCGATAGGATGTCGTTGTCCTTCCTCGCGGCGTGCGTGACGGTCTCGCAAAGTCGAACAATCGGTCGGTTAATGTAGAAGTCGTTAGACCAGATGTTCGCCTGAGATAGGGGCGACCCGTCTCGCAATTGCAGGATTGTGAGGGTTGCGCTGGACGCACCGGCGCCGGGCCTCATGCATAGGAGAGGGGTCAAGGAGCTAAGAGCTAAGGGGAGCGCCCAAGATAAGCGAGCAAGCGAGAGGGGCCGCTGAGGAACAAATCGCCCGTGATGTCCATGACGCGCGGCAGTTTGTAGGTGTGTTGCGGTCGACCGAAAGATAGGCGACGCGCCCATGCACGACGCAACGCAATTTAAGGCAAGAAAGGTAGATGCCTATCGTCGTCGGGGCGGTGTCGGCGGCTTCCGCAGAACATCTGGGACTGGTTCACCCCGCTCTTGCGCTGTCTTTATTTCATCAACAAGCTTTATGTAATCGAAAACGTCGTTCTTTTGATAGCGATACCAATACTTCCCGAGCAATGTTGCAGCATTTCTTGTTTCAACTGGCGAATTTCCTTCCGACTTTTTTTGGACAAAAGCAATTCTATTTCTGGCGTCTCCGTCTGTTGCGGACGGAATTCGTAATATGGCTAAGGCCGCTTCATCACGGATGCCGTCGAAAATGGCGGCGTCCACGTCCGATGAAAGGCTGTCAATGAAATACTCCGGTGAGAGCCGCGCGTCTGATCCCGCACACGGAAGCGTTCGAGAGCGAAAGATGCGGCGCGCTCTTTCCAAGTTCGCGCGCGCACGGTCGCGCAGATCGGGCTCAAGTGCCTCGACAGCAGCCTGCGGCGGCTCCGCCATCCGAATTACGAAGAATGGGGCGCCGTGATCCTGACCTGCCTCGGTGTCGCCGGCCGGGGTCATCCGTGCCCCATGGCATTATGTGATCCAATTTCTACAGCCTCCCATACGCCGGTTGGGGTGGGACGCACGTGAACTCGAAAGCCGTCGCTCAGATAAAGTCCCCAAAAACCACTGAGTCGCCCTTTTAGCTTTTTGAACTTGGGATAGGGTGGAACTCTATGCGTGAGTTCGGTCCTCATCTGCCGCCACTCCTCCTGCCGTCGATGGTCGAGTTTGCGAAGCATATTCATGAATTTATTCGTCTCAACAATACCTGGAAAATTGGTAATTTGGCGCAGTGAAAGAGGCGGGAGAGCATATTGGCCGCTGTCATCAAACAAATACAGTGGACAGGACGCTCGTGCATCGACCAACTCTGGGAAGACAACAAGCGCGTCAAATGCCGGATCGAGGTACCAAGTTCCGAGATCGATAGCCGTTATCCCGACATTGTGGCGTAATACCTCCAGTATATGGTCCTGGAAGCCTTCGTCCGACAGCGCCAAAGGGAAATCCCGGTACCCTTGCGGACACTGAAGAAGTGACCGCTCGACACGATCAACGATTGTGCCTGGCTCAGTTGCTGCGAGCTGCCGTATGCTATTCGCGTTGGCCAGAGCTTCCTCATCGTTGAACCATTGCAGCTTAGCGTTTGTCAGTCTTTCGCGGGCTGGCGCCCAGCAGGCCGCTCGCAGAAACAACTCGAGTTGCGCCACGGCATATTCGCAGGCGTGGTGTATCACCTCATGATTGAGAAGCACCTCGAGGGCTAGCAAGTAGCGCCGTCGTCGCCCTATGCGTTGATTGAACCAACGCTCTGCGCCGTAATGCACGCTCGTCATCGGGATATAAATGCCCCATTCCGCAGCGGACTGATGAAATGGATGATACCAAGCCAGAGCCTCAGTGCCCCGTGCCGTAACCGATGCATCCAAATCTCGAAAGAGGCTGTTGACGTCACGCAAATCCGTAAGTCGATCTGGCGAGCGAGAGTCGCCCCTCTCCTCGAATTCGTACAAATCGGCTCGCGTTGCGTTTATTTTGATTCCACCAAAGCGTGGAGGACTAGGTGGAACATTATCTTCAATTGCGTGCGTAATATTCCGTAAGCTAGCTTGAACCTCGACAATGTCCTTCACACAGCGCTCCATCGACAAATAGGTTCAGCAATGCAAGTGCTCGCGACAACAGCATTGCGTAACCATCTCGCCTGGTGGCCCTGACCGCCCAGACTGATCTGCCTTCCCTTTTCAATGCTGTAACCGTGACTTCGAACACGCGCGCGTGGCCTCGCTCATGCTGTCGCGGATAACCCATTGAAATGCCGCAATAGCTCAGCTGGTAGAGCACCTCATTCGTAATGAGGGGGTCGGGGGTTCCGTCTTGCGCACCAATACTCTAAATAAATTCCGTGTCTTATGTGAGTTGCCTTTGGCAGCGCGAATCTAAATCGCTGTCGGGGAAGCACCAGGGAACCACGGTTGATTAGCATGTTTTTTCAACTCATTCTGGGCCGCCTTCTGCTTTTGAGTTTCGTTCGCGGCTGGAGCCAAATTGGGAAGACGGATCGGATAGCGGATTCCGAATCGGGGGCGCTGTGACTCGCGTTTAGATTTCTCGCAAGTAATACATTCTATCAACGACTTTGGGATCGCCGCAGACCCGCGAATATTGTATTTCGTTTAGACTTCGTCGACTCGTTTACCCATCGAACCCTCCCCTTAATGTCCGCCTATTCCCATTATCACGCCCAATATCTCGCCCACCGGCTGACGCTTGCGGGGGTCGACGATAGCGCGTTCGCCAAGTCGCTTTCCACCGCGCGCGTCGATATGAACCCCCATCAGGTGGACGCGGCGCTATTCGCTCTGCATTCTCCGTTGTCCAAGGGCGTCATTCTCGCCGACGAGGTTGGACTCGGCAAGACGATCGAGGCGAGTCTTGTTATCGCGCAGCGTTGGGCGGAGCGGAAGCGGCGAATTCTGCTCATTGTGCCGGCTTCCCTGCGCAAACAATGGACGCAAGAGCTTTGGGAAAAGTTCTCGCTGCCCTCGTTGATCCTCGAGGGAAAGAGCTATCGAGAGCGCTTGAAAGCCGGGCACCATCGGCCTTTCGAAGCGGAAGGAAGGGTCGTTGTCAGCTCTTACGAATTCGCAGCCGCCAAGGCAGACGAATTGGCGCTCGTCCCTTGGGACCTCGTTGTCTTCGACGAAGCGCATCGTCTTCGCAACGTGTACAAGAAGGGCGCTTCGGAACGCGCCAAGCGGCTGAGGGATAGTCTTCGCGACCCGTTCAAGGTTCTGCTGACGGCGACGCCGCTGCAAAACAACATTATGGAGCTGTTCGGCCTTGTCTCAATGATCGACGACAAAGCGTTCGGCGATGAATCGAGTTTTCGCACGCTCTATGGCGGTGCCCGCCCCGACGCCGCTCAGCTCGCGGTCCTCCGCCAGCGCCTGAAGCCGGTCTGTCTGCGAACTCTGCGCCGCAATGTTCAGGAAGCCGGGCACATCAACTATACGCGCCGCATCGCGACGACCTATCGGTTCGATCCGCATCCGACCGAAGTCGAGCTTTATGAGAAGGTGTCGGCGTTTCTGCAGCGCCCCGACACCGTCTATCTCGGCGGCAAGCCCAACGCCCTCGTCACCATGGGCCTGCGCAAAATTCTTGGCTCGTCCAGCTATGCCATAGGCGAAACGCTAACGCGCATCGTCGATCGGCTCGAAGCGCAGCAAGCGGTCGATATCGAGTCGGTCAGCGATCTCGACGCCTTCGAGGAAACGGCCGAAGAATGGAGCGCAGCGGAAGAAGATGAAGCGACGGGCCAAGCGCCGCCGCCGCCCGTTCGGCCCGATCCCCAGAAGGTGGCGGCGGAAATCACCGAAATTCTCGGCTTCCGCGATTTGGCGCGCGCGATCCAGACCAACGCCAAGGGCGAGCGGCTCGTCGCGGCGTTGCCGGAGCTATTGGACGCGATCGTCGCCAAGGGGGGCAAGCGCAAGGCCGTGATTTTTACCGAGAGCGTGCGCACGCAACGCTATCTCTCGGATATCCTCGCTGAGAACGGCTTTGCCGGGCAAATTGCGCTTCTCAACGGCGGCAATAGCGATACGGAGAGTCAGGCGATCTATGGGGCGTGGCTTGCGCGCCACGCGGGCACGGATCGCGTATCGGGCTCAAAGACGGCCGACATGAAGGCGGCGATCGTCGATGCGTTTCGCGACGACAAGACCATTCTGATTGCGACAGAATCGGGGGCCGAAGGCATCAACCTACAGTTTTGCTCGTTGCTCGTGAATTATGATTTGCCCTGGAACCCGCAGCGGGTCGAGCAGCGCATCGGCCGCTGTCATCGCTATGGGCAAAAGATCGACGTCACCGTCGTCAATCTGCTCAACACCAAGAATCGGGCCGAGGAACGGGTGTTTGAACTCCTAAAGGACAAATTCAAGCTGTTCGATGGCGTGTTCGGCGCCAGCGATGAAGTTCTTGGCGCAATCGAGAATGGGGTCGATTTCGAGCGCCGCGTGCATCAAATCATGCAGACGGCGCGCGGCGCGCAGCAGATCGAATTCGCCTTCAATGAATTGACCGCGAGCCTTCAACCGCAGATCGAAGCGGATATGCAGGAAGCGCGCGAACGGCTCCTCGTCAGCGTGGACGACGACGTGGTGCAGCTTCTGCGGACGCGCAAGGATGCGATCACGCGAGTCCTCAGTTCGTTCGAAAAGAGGCTCGTGCAGCTCGCGGAGATAGAACTGGCAGGATCGCGTTTCTGGAAGCATGAGGACGGCAGCCCGTGCTTCGAGCATGACGGCCAGACCTGGACGACCGGCTGGCCGCTGGCCGATAACCAGAACTGGCAGTTTTTCCGGCTATCGGACGACAATCTTGCGACGAGGCTCGTCGAGCGGGCTAAGGAGCGCGCGCTTCCCATAAGACGCGTCACATTCGACTACGGCGCTTACCGCGCAGGCGGGGGCAACCGGCTGACCGACGTGGAGGAGCAATTAGGACAATCTGGCTGGCTTAGGGTTTGCCGGCTGGCCCTCAACGCGGGCGGCAGGACCGTCGATCATCTCCTGTGCGCCGCATTTTGCGAGGAGCATGCGGAGGTCGCGCTTGACGACCGGTTCGTTGAGCGCCTTTTCAATTTGCCGACGATCGATATTGGCGACGAGGAATTGGCCGAGCAGCGGGCGGCTCTCGACACGATCGAGACCATGCAGCGACAAAGGCGTCTGGACGAGGCCGCGCACGAGAACGACCGTTGGCTCGGCGAGGAGACGGACAAGCTCGATCGCTACGCCGATGACCTTGAAGTCGCCGCCAATGAAGAGATCAAACGGCTTGAGAGAGAGGTTAAGGAACGCCGTCGTGCGCTGCGCGGCAATTCGGCCTTGACCGCGCAGCAAAAGATCGACGAGCAGCGCGCGATCAAGCGGATCGAAGGGGTCATCGACGATAAGAAGTTCGAGACGTTCAAACGCAAGAAGGATATTCGCGCCGAGGTCGAAGCGATCCTCGACAGGCTTCAGGCTGACCTTCATGTGGTGCCGACCGTCGAGCCGGTCTTTACGCTGCGTTGGCGGATTCAGGCATGAATTACAGCGCCCGCGGCTGGGAAACTCACCCACCATTTTGCACAGTCGCTGATAGTACGGTCGAAGCGAACGCGGGGATTCACGCGCGTCCGCAGGAACAGAGGATGGAATGAGCCGGAAGCAGAAGCTCGAACTCACATGGATCGGCAAGGAGGACCGGCCGCGCCTCGAACCGCGCATTCTGGTCGAGGACACCGAGAAGAGTCATCACGCGGCGACCCGGCGTGAGGGCGACATCTTCGACAACATGCTGGTTCAGGGCGACAATTTGTTGGCGCTGAAGGCACTGGAGCAAGAACTCACGGGCAAGGTGAAATGCGTCTTTATCGACCCACCCTACAACACTGGCAGTGCATTTGAGCACTATGACGATGGCGTCGAGCATTCGCTCTGGTTGTCCCTCATACGGGATCGGCTGGAGCTGATCAGGCGCTTACTTTCTGAGGATGGCTCGATTTGGATCACAATTGATGACAATGAAGCGCACTATCTTAAGGTGCTGTGCGACGAAATATTCGGGCGCGCTCATTTCATAGCGTCCATAATTTGGCAAAAGCTTTACACAGTAAAAAATTCTGCGCGCTTTTTCTCTGACATGCATGAATATGTCCTTGTTTATGCGAAAAATGCTGATGTTTGGAAAAGAAATTTACTCCCGCGCTCGGATGAGTTGGATAGCGGCTATTCGAATCCCGACAATGATCCGCGCGGACCTTGGGCCACGAATGCGATTCAGGCTCGAAATTACTATAGTCAAGGTACCTACGAGATACTTTCGCCTGCACGGCGCATTTTCACGCCGCCGCAGGGCACCTATTGGCGAGTATCAAGGTCAACGTTCGACGAGCTACAAGCCGACCACAGGATTTGGTGGGGCCGCGACGGCACAGCTATTCCTCGCATCAAAAAATTTCTATCAGAGGCAAAGCGGGGCGTCGTGCCGGCGACGCTTTGGTTTCACGATGATGTCGGTACAAACGGCGAAGCTAAACTTGAGATTCGCAATTTGTACAGCGACGTCGACGAGGCGGACGTTTTTATGACGCCCAAGCCCGAGAGGCTTATTAGGCGAATCCTTGAAATCGCCACTAATCCCGGCGACCTCGTCCTCGACTCCTTCGCGGGCTCGGGAACTTCCGGTGCTGTCGCCCACAAAATGGGCCGCCGATGGATTCTGATTGAACTTGGAGAGCATGCAGCCACCCACATTATCCCTCGACTGAAGAAGGTGGTCGACGGAGCGGACAACGGCGGCGTTTCGGAAGCTGTCGGATGGACAGGCGGCGGGGGGTTTCGATTCTATCGCCTCGCGTCGTCGCTTCTCGAAAAAGACAAGTGGGGCAATTGGGTCATTTCGAAGGACTACAACGCGCCGATGCTTGCCGAAGCGGTCTGCAAGCATATGGGGTTCACCTATGCGCCTTCGCAGGAGGCGGCGGAATACTGGAATCACGGATTCTCGTCGGAGCGCGATTTCATCTTCGTGACGACCGCCGCCCTCACCCATAAAATGCTCGCCGCTATTTCCCGCGATGTCGGCGACGACCGCCGCCTGCTGATCTGCTGCAAGGCGTTCAGCTCGCGCGTCGGCGATTTCCAAAACCTCACCATCGTGAAGATCCCGCAAGCAGTCCTGTCAAATTGCGAATGGGGTCGGGACGACTACAGCTTACGCATCGCAAATCTTCCTGTCGTGGAAAACGGAGGTCCGACCGAAGCAGCTGCCAAGCCCTCGGCCCGGCGCGCAAAGCGGCTCGCCAGTGACGAGCCCGACCTTTTCGGCGCGCCCACGCCGACGGGAGCCTGAGCTATGCTGGAGCGCCTCAAAAACCCCGAGCAAATCCGCCGCGAGATCGCCGCCCGCATGAGCCTGCGCGCGCCGCAGGAAGAGTCGCTTACGATCCTCGCCGACGTTCTCACCCGCGTACGGCTCGCGAAGGACGCGGATGTCGTCGCGGCGCTTGACGCCATCAAAGTCGCCTATCCTCAGGTCGAAAATTTCGAGCGCGCCTTTCCTTCGCTTTGCTTCGCACTCGCTACAGGCGTCGGCAAGACGCGATTGATGGGCGCGTTCGTCGCCTATCTCTTCCTCACCGGCGGCGCAAAGAACTTCTTTGTCCTCGCGCCCAACACGACGATCTATCAGAAGCTCGTCGCCGACTTCACACCCGGAACAAAAAAATACGTCTTCAAAGGCGTCGCAGAATTCGCGCAGAACGCGCCGGTCGTGGTGACCGGCGACACATGGGACCAATCCGCGCTGCTTGTCGAAGGCGCGCGCCGCAATGGCGGCGCAGTCATCAACATCTTCAACGTCGACAAGATCAACAAGGATCAGGGCCGCATCAAGAAGCTCAACGAGTATATCGGCGAAAGCTATTTCGACTACCTCGCGGAGCTGCCCGATCTCATTCTTCTCATGGACGAGGCGCATCGCTATCGCGCCAAGGCCGGCATGAATGCCATCACGGAACTGAAACCGGTGCTCGGCCTCGAATTGACCGCGACGCCGAAAACGGTCGGCGCAAGGTCCGTCGACTTCAAGAATGTCATTTATCGTTTCGATCTACGCGAGGCGATGGAGCGCGGTTTCGTCAAGGAGCCCGCGGTCGCCACCCGTAAGGACTTCGATCCGAGGTCGGTCATTGCGGACGAACTCGAAATGATCAAGCTCGAAGACGGCATCCATGCGCATGAGAACGTGCGCGTGGAACTTGCGATCTTTGCGGCAGACAAGGGCAAGCCGAAGGTGCATCCCTTCATGCTCATTGTCGCGCAGGACACGACTCATGCGCAGCGGATTCGCGAGATCATCCAGGGCGATGGATTCTTCGGCGGATACTACAAAGACAAGGTTATCCGCGTCGACAGCGCTTTGCGCGGCGAGGAGAGCGAGGAGGCGACGGAACGGCTGCTGGCGCTGGAGACAGACGGAACGACCGAGATCGTCATCCACGTCAACAAGCTCAAGGAAGGCTGGGACGTCACAAACCTCTTCACGATCGTGCCGCTGCGCGCATCGGCATCCGACATCCTGACCGAGCAGACGCTCGGGCGCGGTCTTCGCCTGCCGTTCGACGAGCGCACGGGGGTCGAGGCGATCGACCGTCTGACCATCATCGCACATGACCGCTTCGACGAAATCATCAGGGCGGCGCGAGAGCCGGGCTCGATCGTAAAGATGAAGTCCGTTGTCATCGGCCCTGGCGGCGACATCCCGGCCGAGGGCGGCACGCTGATTGAGGCGGCGTCGATCGTCGAGTCTTCGCTGACGGGCGGCGGCGGCTTCGGCGAAGCGCCGCAATCCGCCTATGTCTTTGCGACGGCCGAAGACAGAACCGCGGCGACGGTCACTCTGGACGTGATCAGACACATGGAGCGCTCATTGACCGGCGTCGCCGATCTTTCCAGGCCGGAGGTGCAGGCGCGGATCGTGGCGCGCGTCCAGGAAATAACGAAGCCCGTGCAGGGCGTGCTGGAAACGATAACGCCGCCGGTCGCCGACATCGCGCGCATCGTTGCGAAAGTCGCCGCGCAGGTCACGGCAGGGACGATCGAAATCCCCGAAATTGTCGTCCTGCCCGACAGCAACGTGACCTTCACCTTCGGGAATTTCGACCTCAGGAATCTCGATCAGATCGCCTTCCGCCCGCTGTCAGACGAAATCACCATCGTCAAACTGCGGACAGAGGAGCGTAGCTACATCCATCGCTCTATGGCCGCGGTGAAGCAGGACCGGCTGGAGGATTATCTGGTCGGCCAGCTCTTTGCCTATTCCGAGGTCGACTACGACGCCCACGCCGACCTGCTCTATAAGCTCGCCGGGCAGATTGTCGGCCGTCTGCGAAGCTATCTCGTCGACGATTCCGAGGTCGAGAAAGTGCTGCTGGACCACGGCAAGGCGCTGGCAGCCTTCGTCTTCGGACAGATGATGGAGCACTATCAGGAGACGGACACCACCTATCGGGTTCGTGTCGAGCGCGGCTTCCAGGTTCTGAAACGACAGCATTTCAATCAGCCGACCGGCTATGCGCCGCAGGACTTCACGATCGCTGTCCGTCCGCTAATCGAGACCAGACGCCGCGTGTTCGTCGGATTTTCGAAATGCTGCTACGACATGCAGTCTTTTCAGTCCGATGACGAGAGACGCTTCGCAGTGCTGATCGACTCCCCGAGCGAATCCTCGGTCACGCGATGGGTCAAGCCCGGACGAGGTCAATTCGTCATCGAATACCGCCGGGGCGAGCGATACGAGCCCGACTTCGTCGTCGAGACGCTCACAGAGAAGCTGATTTGCGAAGTCAAAGCGCGCAGGGACCTCGACGATCTAGACGTATTAGTCAAGGCAAAAGCGGCGCGGACCTGGGTGCATTATGCGAACGAACACGCCCGGCAGACTGGCGGCAAGCCTTGGCGCTATGTCCTCATCCCGCATGACGCTGTTTTGGAGAATGCAACGCTCGCGGGCCTCGCCGCGCGCTTTTCGCAAAGCGAGATAGTGGGCGATGCGAAGAGTGTATGAGATAGCTACTCTGGCGCACTCGCACGAATGGGTATCGTCGCCACAGGGGGCGTCGGTCCGCATAGAAATGCAACGTCTCAATGTGGACCTTTCAGCGAATCTATGGTTAACGCGATCTTAACTGCGTCGCCGCAATCTCGGCTCGGATGCGAACGAGGCGACAGGATGACGACCGTTTACACAATCGGCTACGAGGGAACGGACATCGATAAGATGTTGGCGACCCTCAAGACCATCGGGGTCGAGGTTCTTGCCGACGTACGTGCGGTGGCCTTGTCTCGTAAGAAGGGATTCTCAAAGAAAGCCCTTAAAGCTCGTCTAGAGGCGGAAGGCATCGCGTACTCTCATTTTGTTGAGCTTGGAGACCCCAAACCCGGAAGAGAAGCGGCACGCGCGGGATTGTTCGACAAATTTCAGCGCATTTATTCGACGCATCTTCATTGTGCCGAAGCAAAGGCGGCGCTTGAGGCGCTCGAAGAGACTGCGCGAAGAGCTTCCATCTGTATGATGTGTTTTGAGCGCGACCCGACAACCTGTCACCGGACGATCGTCGCCGACCGGCTGAAGGCACGCGGGATCGAAGTAATCGACCTCTTCAGCGATGATTGAGCGCAATGACCGTCACGCTTCAAAGCTCCCGCGTCGCCGTCCTCGTAAAGGCGATGCCCAACCCGAGCCAGAAATACGGTGAGACGGTCTGTTGCGCGGGGGTTACTATCGAGGGCTCCTGGAAGCGTTTGTATCCAGTTCGCTTTCGGCAGTTGACCTCGAAGTTCGACCGTTGGGACTGGGTCGACTTCAAGTATCGCAAGCCGACCAGCGACAACCGTGGCGAAAGTTGCCACTTGTTCGAAGATACCCTCAGCGTTGTCGGTCGCCTGAAAAGTCATGTGGAGAAGGCCTCGCTCCTAAACCCACTGGTTTCGCCGTCAACGGCGGATGCGGCGGCTAGAGGTCTGTCGCTGACGCTCATCCGCCCTTCTCGGACACGTTTTCGGTTCAGGCGAAAGCCCAACGAAGTCATCGAAGCGGAGCGCGAAGGCTACAGGCGAGCAGCGCGGCAGACTTCACTCTTGGACGCAGAACTCGACGCGCTCGAACCGACTCCCTACGCCTTCGCGTTCTCTTTTGAGGACGCGGCCGGTCGCCACGTCAACGGTTGCGGCGATTGGGAGACCAGCGCCACATTCTGGAAATTCGTACAGAGCCATGACGAGGCCGCTGCCCTTAAACACCTCAGCGAAACCTATAACGAGGTGTATCCATCTAAGGGCATGGTGTTTGCAATGGGGACGGTCAAGGCTCGCCCGCGACAGTGGCTTCTCCTTGGCATCATTCGACTAAACGAACTCTCCGATGACCAGAAGAGACAAGGGAGCTTTTCATTTTGACAGAACACGTGAAGGTGCCGTGGGTTTCATGCCCTAAGGCAATCTTTCCGTGCCAGCACTTCAGAGCAACCTCCCCGCCGCGTTATCGATGAACAGCTCTCCATCGCGGACGTATCGCGCGAGCATTGCCTCGCTGGCGTGTCCAGTCTGTTGCCGAATTTTCCAGCCAGGAACACCAGCTTGGGCGGCGCACGTGGCGAGCCCGGCTCGCAGGCTGTGACCGGAATAGCCAAGTGGATCATAACCAGCGGCGGCAAGCCTCTCACGGACGACAAAGCACACGGCCTCGGCTGACAGGCGCCCCTGTGACACGCGCCCATGATCGACCGACCGAAACACGGGACCGTCTGCGATCTGCCCCACCGTTAGCCAGTGTTCGAGCGCCGCCACCGGACACCATATGGTGCGCCCGAGCGGGATGCCTATCTTTCGGCCGACCCCGTCCTGATCGGTCTTCGAGCGACGCACCGTGATGACGACGCCCTGGCGGACGGGTTCGATGTCTGTGCAATTGATTGCACAGAGTTCTGAACGCCTGAACCCGCCGGCGAAGCCAATCAGCAGCAGCGCGCGATCGCGTACGTCCTTCAACGAGCCGCCGGTCGCCGCCAGAATCGCGAAGAGATCGTCGCGCAGAAGCGGCGTGGCCCGGCGTTGGGCGCTCCCGCGTTCGCGGCGGATGCCGCGTATCGTGGCGCGGATCAACGACGATCGAACCGGATTAGGCAATCCGCGCGCCTCATGGGCGACGGAGATCGCCGCGAGCCGTCGTTCGAGCGTGGCGACCTTCAGCGCGACGGCGTGCGCGGCGAGATAGGCGGCCAGGCGCCCATCGGTGGTGGGGATCGCGCCGCCCCAGGCCAGGAAGTGGTCGAGATCGGCTCGATAGGCCCGGCGCCTGGCCGGCGCGATGCCCGCCCGCACATAGGCTTCGACGGCGTCGGTCAGCTCTTTTGTGCAATTGATTGCAACCTTCGGAGCCGTGTCGGCCAGTTCTCCGGGCAGGCTGGCAGGGCTCTGTTCGGGTTCCGAAGCCTCGATTGTGGGTCGTGATAAGAGAGGGTTATCGGAGGTTAGGTCTGGCGCGGTCATATCCGCACATCGCTCCAGTTCGGCCGTTCGTACGACTTGATCCAGTCCGCGTGCCTGCGGGTGCCCGGCGGGAACGGGTTCTCTTCTCGCAGAAAGCCCTGCGCCGCCGCCTCATAGCCGTTGGTCGGGGTCGCGAAATTGGCGCGATCGACCGCAATGCCGACGAGCGCCTGACCCTCGCCGTCCCAATGGAGCGTGTCTGACACGGCGATCGGCAACAGTTTGATGAGAAGCTGTTCGATCTCGACCATGAGCTGCATGCGTTGATAGGAGGTCCACTGGGTTTGGCCGTGGGCGCGGATGAGCAATCGCGTCAGATTCGCCGTCGACCCTCCCTTCGGATCGGTGGAACCGTATTCCCCAACATGGGCATATTGCTGGGCCTCCTCGCGAGAGACTAGCGCCGCAACTTCTTTCACCGGAAGCCGCCGGCGTCCACGCAATGCCCAGTATTCGCGCGCCGCCTCCTCGAACGCCTTGAAGCCGGCGGCGTCGAAATTCCGCACCGCGCCTTTCGCCCTCACAGGCGGGCTTTCGCCCTTCACCAACGCCCGCAAGTGCTTGACCGAGCGGTCCTCGGCGAGTTCGAGCAATTGATCGATGCTCTCGCGGTTAACGTGCGGCGCCAGGATTACGAGCTTGGGCAGGCCGATCGCGCGCAAGCGCTCCAGACCAACGAGCAACGGCTCGAACGCCAGGCCGAACTTGACGAGATCGCGGGCTTTGCGGTCGCTCAGGCCGATCTTGCCGACCCCCTGCCCGAACAGGCCCGTGTCGTGCTTATGCAAATTGCTGAGCGCGTAAGCCAAGGCCACGAAGTCGGCGGGGTCGCTGGCTGCGAGTTCAAGGACCTTGTCATAGAGTTCGTTCGAATTGGGCATTGTGTTCTCCTGTTGATGTTTGGGGCTAAGGGTTAGGCGCTGACGGGCGTCAGCGTTGTCGGTAGGCTTTGCTTGGGGTTTGGGGTTCGCTGCGGCGCGGACCGCGATCATCCGTCGTCCTCCGAAGGGACGGTCGGCCGCGTCCGGGAGAACAGGTCGCCGCGGATCGCGTTGAGATGGTCGAGGTTGCGACGGCGAGGATCGGTTGGATTCCCTCGCGCCAGACGGCGGACGACCGAACGGAGCGCCGGCGCATCGCCGCCGAGACTGGAGCGCCTGACCGGATCCGTGCAGACGGCTGTGGTATTGACGAGCGCTTCGACTGCGCCGATGCCGACGTTTTCGAAAGCTTCGACGAGGAGGCGGCGCCAAATTCCCTGGCCGCGCATCCGATGCAGCGCGACCGCCGCCCGCTCGGCTACTTCCGCATCGCCTCTGCGGATAGCTTTTTGAAGCAATGATGAAGCGACCCAAGGGTCGACTTTAAGGGGAGGGAAGATCGGCGAAAGAGTTGGGTCCCGGGGCTTTGTCGATCGTGGCCCGGCGTCACGGTTTTGATCACGCATAACCGATTTCTCACAAGAATTATTCTTGTTAAAACAATAGCTTATGCCGAGCTAGTGCCAATAGAAAGTTGCTTTCCCACTGAAAACCCTAGAATCGGTGCGGTCCGGCATTGCCGCCACCGGGGAGTCGACCTTTGTGCATTAGTTGCACGCAAATGTTCGCTGCCCTCCACCCGTCCGCCGCTTGCCGCGGCCGGTCGCATGAAGTAGCCCAGGTTATCCGGACGCCTGTTCGGGCGATTGCCCGCTATGAGGGCGAGCATTTCGATGCGCCCGACGATTATCAGACAGGCGAAATCGCGCTGGGAGAAGCTCGTGCGGCCGGCGACGCCATCCGCGTGGTCGCCGGCATCTTGAAGGGTGCGTTGGCCGGCCGCGTCCTAACAGCCGAAGGCGGGCGCCAGAGGCAATTCGTCGAAAGTTAACGATCGCCGCTTAAATTGTTCCGCCGCCCAGCGAGCAACAGGAGGCTCGGATGCCCAACGCCGATCCGCCGGATCGCAAGCGCAGTGCAAATCTGCTTGCCGGCATGAAGCGGACCCAACTCGCGATCGCTATCGCATATTTCTTTGATTGCCTCGTCCTCCTTGGCTTCCATTTTTCTGGCCTTGTCAGTTTGGAAGTGCCGGTGATTGTGTTCGTTTTGCTGGCCTCCATGGTCGGAGCGGTCTATCTCGCCCACGCCACGAGGTGGAGCCTGAAGCGCAAGGACCCCACCCTCTTCCTGCCGCAACAGCTTTTCGCCATATCCATCGCGCTTGGAACGGCAGTCGCCGCGCCCCAGATCGCCTTTCAGCCCTTCGCGACGCTCTTTGCTATCAGCACCTTCAGCTTCATGGCGCCCAACACCAAGAGCCTGGTGGTGTGCTGGATCGCGGCGGCAATCGGGGCGGTAACCGTGATCTTCGTCGAAGGGCCGCGGCTCGCCATGCCAACCTCCAGCCTCGAAGGTCAGGCCCTAACCTGCGCCTGCATGATTGGGCTCTTTGCGCGGTGCATTTGGGTGGCGCTGTCTTTTCGCGCATTGCAACGGCGCCTCAGCGAGAAGAACAAAGCATTGCTCAGCGCAATGGATCGCATCGAGTCTCTCGCGAACCGCGACGACCTTACGGGCTTGCCCAATCGAAGGTCGATCACGAATTGGCTGGAAGAACAGATGGCGATTTGCGGTCGCACCGGCGTTCCTTTGTCTGTGGCGCTTCTCGATCTCGATCATTTCAAACGTATCAACGACGCGTATGGGCACATGATCGGCGACCGAGCCCTGCAGCTGTTCGCAAAAGAGGCACTCGGGGCGATACGTGAGACCGATCGATTGGGCAGATTCGGCGGCGAAGAGTTTCTGATCGTTTTGGTCGGAACGGCGCTGAACAACGCTAGCGAGCCGCTCGAACGCCTCCGCGCGCGCATCGCGAACGCCGATTGGACAATTATAGATCAGGGCTTTCAATTGACGTTGACGATCGGAGCCACAGAGTATGCACGAGGGGAAGCGGTCGAGAGTTTGCTCCGGCGCGCGGACATGGCCCTCTATCTTGGAAAAGAGACGGGCCGGAATCGCGTAATTCTTGATTCCGCGCCGCTGATGCGTCTCGCCGCGCAGTCAAAAATCGCGACGGCGTAACGCTAACGCGATCAGGGCGACCGTGCAGCCAACACTAGAAAATTGAAACCGGCGAGCGTAACGATCACGATCAGAAGGCAATAGGTTATGCCCTATACAATTTCCGTTCATTGGCGTCGATCATGCTGAGCGGGTTTCCATCGCAACAGCGATCCACGCCCGCCATGCAGGCAGGTCCGACGCGCCCTGGCTGAGCCCGGCGAACGGCCTCCTTACTGCTGCAATGCGGCGACGCGCCCAGTACTGGGCCGCGCGATCCTACTCGCCTACCGTTTTCCGGTGGCGTGGCGGCGGTGCTCGCCAGCGCGCACCTGTGCATTTCGTACCGACTGCGTTCGCCTGGCAGTCGGCATCGCCGCACGCGCGCCCGATAGCGAAGTCCATGAACCCTACCGCTTTCGTGGTCTCGTGCCGCGGGAACGGCTGTGCTCCCCGCGCGTTGAGGGAGCGGGTCGCCCACGCCGGCGACGCATCGGGAGTTCAAATTATGGGTAGCACAGCGGACAAAGCGGCCGGAATCGCCAACGAGGCAATTGGCAAGGCCAAGCAGGGCGTGGGTTAGGCCGTGGGCTCGGACAAACTTCAGGCTGAAGGCGCCGTCCAAGAGTTGAAGGGCGATGTACAAAAAGTCACGGGCGACGCCAAGGCGGCGATCAAGGATGCGGCAAACAAAACCGCCGACGCTGCCAACAAGAATCTCTGACTCTCTCGGCGATTTGAAAAAGGGGCGGTTCTAATAGCCAGCCCGACGCTTGCATTGTCGTTGACCGTCATTCGCCCCAGCAAGCGAAAGAGTGCCATGGTCATCCAGCCCGCGGCGAGGAAATCGGTCGTGCTTGTGGTGGAGGACGAGCCGCTCGTGCGTATGGCGGCGGTCGATCTTGTCGAGGAAGCGGGCTTCGAGGCCATTGAGGCCAGGGATGCGGACCAGGCGGTCCGCATTTTGGAAGCGCGCGCCGACATCCGGATCGTCTTCACCGACATCGATATGCCTGGCTCGATGGACGGCCTCAAGCTTGCCGCTGCCATCCGGGGGCGATGGCCCCCAATCGAGATCATCCTCACGTCCGGACACGACAATGTCCGGGACGAGGAGATTCCCGAGCGCGGCGTTTTTATACGCAAGCCTTACGACCACCGAAAGCTCATCGCAACGCTCCACCGGATGGCCGCCTGACGGGTCAAACCGGCCGGATCCCCGGGCGCACGTTGAACCGGCCTTGAACAGAACGCGCCGGGTTAAGTCGAGTCGCCACCCTCGCGGATGTGCGCGAACTGATGCCTCTGCCCGAGGGGCGCCAACGCAACGATCATTGGCAATATGCCGGCGAGCTTATTCTCAAAGCCGCCGATCGTGCGCGAAATACGCCCTCCGTGACGCGCAGGCCATTGTCACGGGCATTAAGGGCCGGGGGTTTGATTGCGTAAGCGCCCCGGGCCTCTGTTAGGGCAAGGCGTTTTTGCCCAAATCTCAACGGCCCCTTCCGAATCCCCGCGACCCGGGCGTCCGCCTCGTCCTTGGAGCACTCCTGCCTCGGGAACCGCAAAACTGGCGCTGCGGCGCCAGGGGGCGGATCGTCGTCGGAATTATCGTTGGCCGCAATTTCCTTGATGACCACGCCTGGTCGCAGGAATCCAAGGGCGCCCGACGGTCAGCACGTTTTCCTTCTGGATCAGTTCAATCTCGTCCGGCGCAAAGCCAGGACCGCGAGCGAAATGCGGTACGCGTCCTCAGAGACACATCCCGCGGACTATTGCCCCAAGACTGGCCGGCGCCCAGGGCAATCGCCGCATCTTGGCCACTCGTGTTCTGGCACGCGCGACCACGATCTCGCGGTCTGCAGGCGCGCCAGCACGATCCATTGGGACGGGCGCGGCGTGCGGCTGCTGGATAAATGGTGATCAGCGCCACGCCCTCTTGCTTATTTGTGAGAATGGCCGTGGGCGGTTGAGGTGTGCTTATGGGCTTGCTCACTGTGATCTTGAGCGGCAGTCGCGTGTTCCTTCGCTTCTTTGTGCTCGCCTTGATCGTGATGATGGGCCGCCTGATGATGATGATGCGCGGCGGCGTGGTGATGGGCGGCTGCCTGATGGTGATGCTCACTCGATGAGTGCTTTGCCATTATATTTTCCTTCCCTGCGAACATTTTATGCTCCCCTGCAATCGACCAGGGGTCGAAAAATACGAAGGAAACATGACTTGATGAGACGGCGGGACAGGGCTGCCCGTCTGTCGGGCTATTCGGGAGGGCCTTTCGCCCTTTTGGAGGCGCAAGCCGTCTCACCAGACGGTCGCCTTCCCACAGTTCCGCCAAACCGACCGTCGAGAATGAGAATGGCTTTCTCGATCACCTCTCTGTCGTCTGCGCATTCGATTATTTCGGGAAGATCTGAAATGTCGATCTCGTTTGCGAAGACGATCCGGTATCGCGTCATGGAGTGCCTCCCTGTCGCGGGCAGCCCTTACCGCGAGCGTAATCAGAAGCAACCCAGACGGTTCCGATGCCCCACGCAGTCGCCAAAGCGGGAGACTCGCGCGCATCCCACAGCTCCGATAAGCTTGGCCGAAGCATGGAGCCAGCCCATGACGGTCATTGTCGGCGAAGCAAACGATCCAATGTGTGACGCATTTTTTCGCAGAGGCTACAGGAGCGGCGTTGATGCAGTGATTTCAGGACTTGTTCACAAGTTGTCGAAGGACGAAATAGTCAAAATCGAAGATTGGATCGTCAATGAACTCGCTCCATGGTCGTCTTCCGCCGAAACGAGCGTAAGTCTCCCTCCGGAGTTTCCGAGGATAGATTGCTGACAACCGCCGCGATGCCGCACTTAGCGAGCCGATCGACTTGGAATTCACTTCCCCTTCCTCAGCCTCGCGCGGGTCCTTCGACATTTTCTTCGACGAAGAAACAAGTCAGTAGCCTTCCGAGCGCGGGAATTTGAAGGGAACGGGGCCGCCCCAGAACGTATCGAATGCATGGGATGGCCCTAGCCGCGATAGAACTCCGGCCGAAGGCATCGCGGCAATCCTGACGATAGCACAAGGCGAAGCGGGAATTCATTTTCGGCGCGCGGTTCAAAGGTATCGCCATGCGAGCTTAAACGCGATTACGAGGGCCAGCGCGGCTATGACGATGGCGAGAAAGAGCGTTATTTTCTGAGGGAAGTCGTCACCGGTCGGCCTGCGCGTCATTTCCCCTTCCTCAACCGCACGCGCGGTTCGCTACGGCCTCAGCGGGGCGCAGTAGTCATTCCCATTCGCCGGGCTTGTAGGAAATGATCTCGATCTCGCCGCCGTCGCTCCACTGAATGTTGGGCACTTTCTTGTTGCGATGCCAAATGTCGAGGCCGGGAGGTAGATTCTCTTTGCCTTTGAGCAACGCGCGCATATAGCCAAGTTCCTGCGAGATCGTCGGCAATCGTTGAAACGGCGCGCGGCGCCCGATATTAAATCATCGCGGCGCGCCATGACGATGTTCACGGCGCCTGCGCGCTCTAACGAGCCGCTCTCCCTGACGATCGCGAGTGCGTCATCTCTGATGTCCGCGACGCGCGCTTTCTTGTCCGCTGCTTTCATTTCGTCTTCCTCAACCTCACGCGCGCCCCTTCGGTGTTCTCCGCGAACTCGACGCCCGCGGATTCGAGGGCTGCGCAGATGTTTGCTTTAATCCATTCACCCTGGGGGACTCCGCTTTCGAATCTACCGACCGAGGCCGGGCTCACCCGTGCTTCAACCGCGAGTCGAGATCGCGTCCACCCGAGCAGCCTTCGAGCCTCTGTGACCTGGGCGGCAGTGATGGTCATTGGTCTTCCGCAGTCTCACGCCCGGCCCCGCCATTCTCTTCTACGCGAAGGCCACGTCAACGCCACCACGCCCGTTCAATTCGCGCCCTCCGGATCGTCGTGGTGTTTGACATAGCCGATGCTTGTCAACCAATCGCGCAGCGCCAGGCGGAGACGTCCGAACGCGACGGTTTCGGTTCCGGCTGATCAGCGATCCATCGATCTATCGAGGTGGTCAATCCGGGAGGCGAACGACGTGCTATCAGCGGGTCCTTGCGGTTATGGCCACTCCGTAACAGCAAGAAGCATTCCAAGATCAGAGGAAATCACCCTCCGGCATGCAAAACCGGGCCGATGCGCGACGGAAGGGGTTTGGCGGAAACCGGGCTCAAGCAGCGCCGGCGCTCGCCTTACGCGGCCGACCGCGACCACGCTTGCTCTCGAGGGCGCTCGCGCTTTTGCCGCCAGCGCCCCTTCGCGCTTGGCCGAGGCCTATCTGTTGCCATCGCCGATCGCACTGCCGCGTAGTTTGCCGCCACCATCGGATAATCCTTGGGTAGGCTCCACTTTGCGCGGTATTGCTCCGGCGTCATTCCGAGGTTCGCAAGATGCCGGCGGAGCGCCTTGAACTTCAGCCCGTCGTCCAGACAAATCAGATAGTCCGGCGTGATCGATTTGCGACCGACACGGCAGGCACGGGCGTCGTGGGCGCCTCAGGCGCGGCGATGACGCCTTGTCCGCTCGTCAGCCGCGCCAAGCCCGCGTGCACGGCTTGGATGAATGCCGGCAGCGCGGCGCGCGGCAAGGAGTTGTTGCCCACGAACGCGGCGACGATCCGCGCGGTCAACGAAGGGATCGGACTATCTGAGTCGTTTGTCGCCACGGTGAGGGTCTCCCAAAGCTACGTCGCCATGGCCGCGTATGCGGTTTGGCATCGCGCACATCGTGCGTCTTGTCCGGGAAACCGATGTCGCGCAGGTTTGATATGGCGGCGGCGTCTGCTAGGATTGCAAAGGTTCTGTTTTTCATCGCCATTGCGATCGCAATTGTGGTCGTAGTGATCGCGATCATGGTGGGGCAGGCAGTCTTCTAGGCTGCGGGGAGGCTAGCACGGAGCTATATCGTTCTCCCCCATTTTCGCCACTCAACCACGGGCGGAAGCTGAGTCGAATTGCTATTTCAGCAAGTCGCCTAGGATGTTGGTATTGCCGACGAGCCATCGAAAGAGCGCGCCGTCGTGTCGGCCGCGCTCCTCAGTAACTGCCATTGCAGTTGCAACATTCGCGGCGATCTCGGTTACCCTGATCTCGCCGGACTTCAAAAATGTCTGTGCAGCTCCTTCGTCATCCGCCCGGATCACGTCGCCTGAAAGATGCCCGTCTGCCAGCGAGATAAAAAATAGCTTCATGACAATCCTCCACATTTCCGCCGGTCGGCCAGCGTGTCTAATCGGGCGGCTTAACGATCCCTCGGCTTGAAGCTGGGCCGCCCGGAGTGATGGCGTATTATCCACGGGCGCGGCCCGTGCGAGGCTGCGGGCCGGCCCTGAGGCCGGTGATGTCCTAACGCGCGGCAGGCTGTAACGATCCGCGCGGGCCGCCTCGGAGGGGCTAGTCTCATGGGCGGCCCAAACCGCGACAGAGTTCAACCGGAGCAGTCGCGGCTGCGACCTAACGCGCCAGAGCCCTGAGCGGTCCAATGAAGCGGGCCGCCGACAGGAGCGAGCCGCGGCGGCCCTAACCGCACCTAGCTGTCGACCCTAGCGGCGGCTGGCCGTGCCCTGCATAACTGGCGCCGAAGTGGGAATTCACGTTTGGGCTTGGCGGCCCGGATTGCTGACCAATCGGCGCTTTTCGATCGCTCGAACCGCTGCCAAAGCAGCGTCGCCTCTGGTGGCGAATGTCTCTTCCGATTGATCGCGCAGTTTTTCGTGGAGATAGAGCGACCAACGAAACCGATCAGGCCGCTCGGGATCGGGAATCACTTTGATCGAATAGGGTTCTGGTGCTTCCATGATCGAGTTCCGTCCAGTGCCAGTTGGGCAGCAAGCGGTCACTTTTTCTTGGAGAACGGGCTGGTGGCCGGGCCGCCAGGCGCGCCCTGCGATAACTTGTAAGAAGAGCCGCCGCCTTTGGGCTTATCGCCCTTCGGCTTCTTGGGTTCCTTATTACCTTTCATCTGATTTGCCATGATGACCTCCTGAGTGCACTGGCCGCACTCAACCACCGGGCGGGGAGCGAGTCGAATCGGGGTCGAATGCGCCGCGCAAGCTTCGGGGGGTATCATTCGCCGCCGCTAAATTCAGACTCAGAGCCCGACTCGAAAATCATGTTGGCTGAGCTGACGCCGAGCGAGAGCACGATGAACCGGAGCCGGGTGCGGACTTTGAACCGCGCTTGGTTCCCGTGTTCGACCCTGAGTAATCCATTATGGACTGCGACAAATGTAACGAAATCGTTTCTACTCTTTAGTCCCGTCGAGCCCTGGTCTGCATGTTAGGGGCTCGCACCTCGGCCCCGCCGGGCGAAAGCCCGCGGGGCTTTTTCGTGCGTCGGACGGAGGGTCGTCCTCTAGGAAGCTATGAGGCCAGCTTAAGAGTTCTGCGCGCCCGCAACCAAAAACTCGGAGGTTCGTCTGTTTCGGGCGAATGCCACGAATTCTTGGCGTTCTCATAGCCCACAGATCGGTTGATCTCTTCCAGTAGATTCAACAAACCTAGCCCATCGATCTTTAGCCTGACGGTGTCGCCGTCCTTCGTTGCAATGGCAATCGTCGCCTCATCCTTTTCGGCGTCGGGCTCACAGTCTGCCTTTCGGACCTCGAAGTCGTACTTGGTCATTGCAGGCCATCCTTGGCAAGTGTCTAAGGCATATTGCCATACGACACCGGGCGCGGCGACACCCCTTTGCCTTCGAGGCCTTTTTCGGCCGCCGATGCAGGTCCGGCGGCCGTTTTTGTTTGCCGCTAACACCGCAATCCTCGTTGGTCCATCGTAGCGTCGTGACCCTGATCGCGCCGACGCGTGAGCGCGCGATTTCTGACGCGCGGGAATTCGTCGAGTTCATCCATGAGCAGGTCGTTCTCGGGCCGGCGCGGAGGGCCAAGCGCTAGCCGAACGGGGCCGACCTTCAAGTTGACGGCGGGCGTCGCCACAAATTTCACCGCCTGGTCGAACCTATCGATGTCAGCCGCGTTACGAGCGGGTTGTTGCGTAGGAGTCATGTATGGCGCGTATCGCCCCTCGATCGGCCAGCCCCGCCGCAACGAAGCGGAGTTCCCGTGAAACACCCGCTCCCCCTCTCTGGATCGAGCCTCAACTCTGCAAGCTTGTCGAGAAAGCCCCCGGCAGCCCCGGATGGGTCCATGAGGTCAAATTCGACGGATACCGGATGGCGGCCCGCATTGACCACGGCGTCGTTCAGTTGCTCACCCGCTCCGGGCTGGATTGGACGGAAAAATACCCCGAGACTGCCGCTGCCCTGGCCAAGCTGCCCGTCACATCAGCCTATATCGACGGCGAACTCTGTGGTGTCGGCGCCGACGGCATAACGTCCTTCGAATTGATGCAGCAAGCGACCGATCGCGGGACCGGCGCGCTCGTCTACTTCGCTTTCGACCTTCTGGAGCTTGACGGCGCGCCGACCGCCAGACTGACGCTGTTGGAGCGCAAGAAGCTGCTGGCGAGGATACTGAAAAAGGCGCCGGCGGGCGTCTCCTACAGCGACCACGACGACAGCGATGGCGAGCTTGTGCGCGGCGCGGCATGCCGGGAGGGGCTTGAGGGCATCATCTCCAAGCGGGCCGATCAGCCTTATTCGCCGGGCAACCGCGGACTATGGGTCAAGAGCAAGTGCCTCAACCGAGCGGAATTCGTTGTCGTCGGATGGTCTGAGCCCGAGGGATCGCGGATCCTACTGGGCTCGCTGCTACTCGGCTATTATGCGCCGGACGGCCGCCTGCTCTATGCCGGCCGCGTCGGGACGGGCATGTCGGAAAAGACGCTGCGGATGCTGCATGGCCGCCTGGCGCCGCTGGCCACCCCAAAGATGCACCTCGCCGTCGCGCCGCCGCGCAAGACCCGCTTTGGCGGGACGCTGGCGCTGTCCAAGGTTCATTGGGTGAAGCCGGAGCTGGTCGCGGAGGTGACCTATTTGACGTGGAGCGACGACGGGCTCTTGCGGCACACGGTTTTCGTCGGATTGCGGGAAGACAAACTTGCGAGGGAAGTGCGGCGGGAGACGTCGGCGCGCGCGCCATAACCGCGTCCCGACGGCCCTCGCGAGTCAGGAACAAGAATTGCTTCGCGGCTGAGATGGCATGGTCTCGTAGGCTGGACTCGCCAATTTTGCTGAACGACGGCCGCACGCTCGCAGCGCTAACTGATGCTCGCGACCTCATCCTCGACCTGCCGAAACACAGTCAACGCAGCCCACGCTGGCGATATGCGGCAGCTCTATTGCTTGACGCCTCCCGCAAGCAATCGGCAATTCCAGAGGCCGAAGCGCAGCTGAGGGTCGCTCTGAAGCCGAGGGGCTGATTTAGGCGCGCGGGCTATCGGGCGTCGAAAGGGCGACAATGTGCCTGAAAGGTGACAGCCAGCAAGCAGCCGGCGGCCTAACGTAATCGACTATTCAGCTCAATCAGGGCGAGGCCGGCCGTGCTCACCACCATTGTAGTCGTCACTGTCGCCGTGATCATTGTCGTCTTCGCGGTCGCAATTTGGATCGACGCGCGAGGCATGAGGGCGGAATAAAACGACCGCCTGCAAATGTCCGACGATGAAAATCTACTGTGGGTTTGGAATGCCTTGCCCAGGCGCAATCACGCTTTCCGACCTGATCGCGCCCAGACTCACGCTTGTCTGCACCTCCTGCAGCGCAGGGGTGTCTACAGCGTCGCCAGACTAATGGCCAAGCACGGCGACGCCCGACTGGCCGATTTGCGGTCGTTCCTGACCGCCGATTGCCCGAAGCGCGCCAAGCGTTCGATCCAAGCCCAACGCGAGGCGATATTCGATCCGCCGCCGGAGACAAGGCGGGAGCGGCCGACTTCGTGATCTCTCCGATCGGCTGGATTTCGCAGTTCACGCAATCGTGAACAAATGTGCTAGGGAATAGTCCCTCCCGCGCGGCCCGGTGGTTTGTCCAGTTCGATCCGACGCTCCGCGCACAGCATCTCGATCGCGCCGAGGACGCCGCTGCACCCGGTGTGCTTTTTCATGGAATAGGGACCCCGCTACGGGGCTGATTTTCATCCAATCGGGACCCCAGGGCTGAGGGTCCACACTGGCCTCCTGATTCTCAGGGGGCCGAGATTGGAATGTTGGTTGTGGAGACGATCGCCAAGATACGCCGGGCCTATTTTTCCCTTGGGAAGCCGATCAAGGAGATTTGCCGGGACCTGCATGTTTCCCGGAAAGTTGTCCGGAAGGTGATCCGATCGGACGCAACCGAGTTTCATTACGAACGCTCGACGCAGCCGCTTCCTAAGATTGGGCCGTGGCGGGAGCGGTTAGATGCATTGCTGCTGGAGAATCAAGGAAAATCTGCTCGGGAAAGGCTGACGTTTATTCGGCTATTCGAGGAGTTGCGCGGCTTCGGGTATGACGGGAGCTATGGCGCTGTCCGGCGCTACGCGGTCGGCTGGCTCAAGGAGCATGGCGCGGCTCTGGCGCAAGCATACGTGCCGCTCAGTTTTGCGCCAGGCGAAGCCTACCAGTTCGACTGGAGTCACGAGATCGTGGTGTTGAGTGGCGTGACGGTGACCTTGAAGGTCGCGCATGTCCGCCTCTGCCATAGTCGGATGTTTTTCGTTCGCGCTTATCCCCGCGAAACGCAGGAGATGGTGTTCGACGCGCATGACCGGGCCTTCGCCTTTTTCAAGGGCGCCTGCACGCGCGGCATCTACGACAACATGAAGACAGCGGTCGAGACGATCTTCATCGGCAAAGAGCGCCAATACAATCGCCGCTTTCTGCAGATGTGTTCGCATCATCTGGTCGAGCCTGTCGCATGCACGCCTGCGTCGGGTTGGGAAAAGGGTCAGGTGGAGAACCAGGTTGGGCTTGTCCGCGAGCGCTTCTTCACTCCGAGGCTGCGGTTCAAAACCTATGACGAGCTGAACGCCTGGCTCGTCGACAAATGCGTGGCCTATGCCAAGGCGCACCCCCATCCCGAGCGACCCGGTAGGACAGTTTGGGAGGTCTTCGAGGAGGAGCGGCCGCACTTCGTTCCCTATCGCGGCCACTTCGATGGATTCCACGCGCTGCCGGCTTCGGTATCGAAGACCTGTCTCGTGCGCTTCGACAACAACAAATACTCGGTCAGCGCCAGCGCGATCGGCCGGCCTGTCGAGGTCCAGGCCTATGCCGAGCGCATCGTCATCCGCCAGGACGGGCGCGTCGTTGCGGAACACGCCCGCAGCTACGGCCGTGGCGAGACGATCTATGACCCCTGGCATTACGTGCCGGTTCTAGCTCGCAAACCGGGCGCGCTACGCAATGGCGCGCCGTTCAAGGACTGGGTGCTGCCGGCGGCGCTGGAGCGGGTGCGCCGCAAGCTCGCCGACGCCGCCGACGGCGATCGTCAGATGGTCGCCATCCTCGCCGCGGTGCTTAGCGACGGTTTGCCGGCTGTTGAAGCCGCCTGTGCCCAGGCGATGTCTGAAGGTGTCCATTCGGCCGATGTGATCATCAACATTCTGGCGCGCCGACGCGACCCCGAGCCTATCGCGCCCATCTTCACTCCAGCTGCGCTGAAGCTCCGGCATGAGCCGATCGCCGACTGCGCCCGATACGACCAACTCAGGAGGGCATGACCATGGAGCGAACCGAAGTCCTCGACATGATGGGTGAGCTCAAGCTCTACGGGATGAAGGGCGCCTATGATGAGACGCTCGCCACCGCGCTCAAACGCAAGCACGAACCGCAACAGTTGGTTGGCGATCTGCTGAAGGCCGAGATATCCGAAAAGCAAGCGCGTTCGATCAAATACCAGCTTTCAATCGCCAAGCTGCCGCTCGCCAAGGACGTCGACGACTTCGCCTTCAACGGCACGCCAATCAACGAGAATCTCGTGCGCGATCTTGCCGGCGGCGCCTTCATCGCGCAGCAACGCAATGTCGTCCTGGTTGGCGGAACCGGCACAGGCAAGACGCATCTGGCGATCGCCATCGCGCGCAGCTGCATTCGCTCGGGGTCCCGCGGCCGCTTCTTCACAACCGTCGATCTCGTCAATCGGCTCGAGGCCGAAGCGCGAGCAGGCCGCCAGGGTCGGCTTGCCGACTATCTCACCCGCCTCGACTTTGTCATTCTCGACGAACTCGGCTATCTGCCTTTCGCGCAAGCCGGCGGCCAACTGCTGTTTCATTTGATCAGCCGTCTCTACGAGCGCACCTCGGTCATCGTGACGACCAATCTGGCTTTCGGCGAATGGCCGAATGTCTTCGTCGATCCCAAGATGACGACCGCGTTGCTCGATCGCCTCACCCATCACTGCGACATCGTCGAGACCGGCAACGAAAGCTGGCGCTTCAAGAACCGCGCCTGACCTTCCCCGCGCTCGCCCCGGCTGCGCAACCCCGACCAGCTGCGCCGGGGCGAGCGCTACCGCTCCTGCCAGCCGCAATATGGGGGTCCCTTTTGGGTGAAAATCTGGGGTCCAGTTTCAACGTTCATTGACACCCGGCGCCTATCTCGCGGCGGCCACGACGCAACGCGAGGCCTATCATGTCGATGCGGCGCTGGCGCTGGCCGAGCGCGGACTGGCGCTCGTGCGCGACGCCGCGGAGCGCCACGCGCTGGCTTGCCTCAAAGGCGAGCTGCAGCGCGACCTCAGCAACGTCGCGGGGTCAATCGCCACCTTCCGCGACGCAGTCGCGATCGCGCCCGACGCGGTCAGCCGCTGTCGTGCCGCGCTCGGCCTCGCCGACGGGCTGCGCGTCTCTGATGGGCTTGAGGAGGCATTGGCGCTGCTTCAGAGCGCACAGGAGATCGCGGAGCAGAACGAGCTTGTGCCCGAGCTTGCTCGGCTCCACCATTTGCGCGGCAACGTCTTCTTTCCGCTTGGCAAGATCGACGGCTGCCGCGCGGAGCATGAGCAGGGCCTCGCTTACGCCCGCCGCTCGGGCTCGCCAGAGGCCGAGGCGCGGGCCCTCGGAGGCCTCGGCGATGCCGCCTATGCGCAAGGACGAATGCGCAGCGCCTTTGGGCATTTCAGCCGGTGCGTCACTCTTTGCCAGGAGCATGGATTCGGCCGGATCGAGGTGGCCAACCGCCCAATGGTGGGGGTCAGCCGGCTCTGGCTCGCCGAAGTGCGGGAGGCCTTAGAGGATGGCAACGCTGCCGCGCGCGCCGCGGCCCTGGTGGGTCAGCCCCGCGCCGAGCTACTCGGCGAGACCATAGGCGGGGTCGCTGGCCTCGAACTTGGCGCGTTCGACGCCGCTGAGCGCCACTTCGGCGCCGCCCTGCGGCTTGCCCGGCAGCTCGGCTCACGCCGTTTCGAAATGCAGAGCCTCACTTATCAGGGCCGCCTGCGCCTTCATCAGAGGGAGCGCGCCGAGGCGATGACGCTTCTGCGCAAGGCGCTCGAGCTGTGCGACGACGTGAGCATGCAATTCTTCGGTCCTGTGACCTTTGGGGGGCTCAGTCGCGCCGCCGAGGACGCCAATGAACGCGCCGAATGGCTGGCCAAAGGCGAGGCCGTGCTGAGCCGCGGCAGTGTCGGTCACTGCCATTTCTTCTTCTACCGCGACGCGATTGAGGCGATGCTCTTGGCTCGGGATCGGGCTGGCGCCTTGCGCTATGCCGACGCGCTCGAGGCATATACAGAAGCCGAGCCGCTGCCTCTGATGACACTTTTCATCGAGCGGGGCCGCGCTCTTGCCGCGGCGCTCGAGGGACCGCCCCACGCTCAGCTACGCCATGCGCTCGCCAGGATCGTGGCTGCTATGCGTAACGTCGGGCTGACGCCGTTTCTCTCTCAAGTCGAGGCCGCTCTCGCGGCGTGAAACAGGCCTGCCTGGCTCGTCCAGAAGCCCGGTGCGAATGTCAGCTTTCCCCCAAGCCAGCCTCTCGCAACTGCACGCGGCTTCCCGAAACCAATGTTGTAGGTCGCATCAGCGACGTACGGCCAAATATGGTTGTGCAATTACTTGCATAAAATATCCAGCCTTCCAGCCTCGCTAGGTGGCGAACCGACCGTTCCCGTCGATCAACGCGTAGCTCCCGGCGGCCGCGGCGACCAAGCGCGCGCTCGCCCCGAACGCCAGACGTATGCGTCAGGGCGTCCGCCGCCCGTTTGCCGCGCGTGTGCATTTTGCTCTTGGCCGCAGCTTTCCCAGCGTCATCGTTGCGCGGCAGCGCTGGATGAGAACGAGAATATCAAGCGAAGTGAACTCGCCGCAGTTTGGATAGCTCCCCGCGGCGGTCCAATGAGGCGAAGCAACCTCTTGCGGCCCCGCGTAGTTCATTGAGTCACGCTAAAGCGACCGCCCCCACTAGGAGCAATCGATGAGCAGCCATGTGCCGCCGGTTTCGCCCGCCAATCGCAGCCCCAAGCATCCGACAGGCGCTGACGAAGCGGCCGTTAAGGACTCGAACCTCGAAACGCATGTCGATCCGAAGAAGAGTACCGCCGAACAGGGCGATGCGGCCGCGTTCTCCCGCACGGGCGATCCTTCCATTGGCGAGTTTCAGGAGGCGCTGATCCTAGGGCAGTTCGAGGAGGCGGATTTGAAAGAGGTGGCGGATAACGCCGCAAAGCGCGGCCCGTGGCAGTTCAGTGAGGCGACCGCCCCCGCAAGGAGCAATCCATGACAACAAATATGCCCCCCAGTTCCGCCCCCGAACCGAAGCCCCAAGGGGCCGGAGAACCCCGGAGCGGCCGACAAGGACACGACGCTGGAAAAACATGGCGAGCCTCAGAACACCTCTGAGCAAGGCGAGACGGCCAATATCAAGCAGAACACGACCAATAAGGGATTCTTTCGCGGCCGGCGGATGAAGTAGGGCTTGGCGGGCATCCAAAGTGGTGTGTGCTGTCGGCGCAAGGCACCGTGCGGTTTCTTGGAGACTTGAAGGAATGGACGAGTCGCCTGTCGAGACCGTGATGGAGGCGCTAGAAGAAACCGCATTCGTCAAAGACCAAGTTTCTCTCCAAAGTCCCGGAGGGATTATAGTGACAGCCGCGATGGTGGCCGCAGCGGTGGGGCTTTGTGGCGCTGCGCTGTTTTTCTTCCTGTGATAAAGGCCGGTGTAACGTGCGTATATTACCCTCTTAGCAGCGCCCGCTAAGCGGGCACGAGGCCATGTCGGAGCATGATCTCCTTGATGCGTGCCAGGTCAGGCTTGCCGGGCACATTCACCTCCCTGGCTGTTTCCTCGAAGTAGCTTCGGCCAATGGACCCGGGCGTCATCACGATCAGCACTCGGGCGGTGCCGGAGTGGAAATTCTCGTGGGTGTGGACGCTCCCACGCGGTATGAAGAAGCTCTGCCCGCTCCGAAGCTCGTGCTTCTGACCGTCAACCGTGGAAGTAACGACACCCTCCAATCCGTAGACGACCTCGTCGACCTCGCGGTGGTAGTGGGCTGTCGGGACTCGAGCGTTCGGCGGGACCACGAACTCGAACATGACGATGCCGCCTGCGCTTTGTTTCTCATCAACCAGAAAGCGGAGTTCCAAGCCGCCGATCCGAACGACATTGCCATCTGGCGCTTCCATTGTTTGCCTCCGTATCGTAAAGTGATTTTACGACTAATAGCAAACGTAAAGCGACTTGACAAGATGGCGGTCGAGAGAAAGCGTGATAGAACCTTGTCCACGGGCCAAACTGCGGAGGGTCCCTTTGTGGGAGCGATGCTGCGCCTGTGCTGGCAGCGAGCCCGAAACCTCATAAACGAAGCAGTCCGCGCCGAGGGTTTTGCCGACTTGCAGGATGCGCACTTGGCGGTCTTTTCTTACCCTCAACCCGATGGAATCCGACTTTCTGAACTTGCTCGTCGGCTGCACATGTCTCGGCAGGCGACCAACTACATTATCGGGCAGCTCGAACAGCTTAATTATTTTGAGCGCCGCGCCGCTCCCGGCAGCGATCGTAGGCTTATCTACTCAACGAAGCGCGGTTGGAAGGTGGCTCACACGATTTATGCTTCCCTGCAAAAATTGCAGGATCAATGGGCTGATGATGTCGGCCAGGAACGCTTTCGCACCTTCATGGACGTGTTGGAACTTCTTTCATCGTCGGAGCCGTCTGATTGATCATCGCCGCAGTTTGTCTGGGGAGCGGGCTGGGACGTCGGATGTTCTTGGCCATTGGTATGAAGCCTATGGCGTGGAGATCGGCGGTGCGGTGCTCGTTCGCGTTGCCTGGTATGATCGTTAAGGCACACCTGAACCGGGGGTTGCTCGCTGCCATGCCGAGCGATTCTTGTGCAATTGCTTGCACAGCGGAAGCGAGCGCGAGCATCATCTGCTATCTAGGCCGTGCCCTTTTGCTATGTGTGCCCGAAATTTCGGGCACGATGAGAGGACACAAGCGAGCGGATTTTTCCGTCTTCGCCTTCGATCGATTTGACGCGAACGCGGAGATCGAGGGCGAGCCAGAAGCGATCGCTAGCCGCTGGAAAAATGCAAGAACGGCGAGAGGCCGGGCGTGAGGCTGAGCAAGGGCGCAGCCAAGTGAGGTAGCGCCGAAGAGTGGATACCCGCTTCGGAGCCCTGCTATTATCGCCGCCAGCCCTTGCGTATGCACAAGCCGCTCGGGTTAGGGCCGCCGCAGTTCCCTCTGTTGGCGGCCCGCCAGCCGGACGGCCGTTTTACGAACCGTCCGGCCTTGCGCCCCATGTCCGTCGCGGACATCGGAATCCTGCATTTCCGCCTTCTCGCCTGATTTGGCGCAAGCTCGCCCGATTCGACTCGCTCCCCGCGCGCTGGCTCTCGTTCTCCCGGCATGGCGTTCGAAAACGTGAATGCCCGCTTCGGTTCAGCCTCTTGGCGAGCCGCCGGTGGATCGCGGCCGCATTTCACGCGTTAAGCTGCGGCGAAGGATGGCTTCTGATCGCGGGGAGGGGGCGGGCGTGAGTGCTGAGCAGGATGCAATGGCGATCACCGGCGACCAGTGCAAAGCGGCGCGTAAGCTACTAAGCTGGACGATGGGCGATTTGTCTCACGCCGTAAGGCTAAGCGAGATGGACATTGCTCGTTTTGAAGCGGGCAAGCTGGGCATGTCATTCATCGGGACGGCGCTGATCCGCAGGGCGCTCGAGCAGGCCGGCGTCGAGTTCATCAGCGCGCCGCCGAGCGCGCGGTTGCGTGGCCGCACATGACCCTCACCTCCGCTCAAGTCAAAGCGGCTCGGGAGTTTGCTCGGATGGCGCGAACTCAACTGGCGGTTGAAGCGCGGGTTAGCCAGCCTCGGTCGGTCGATTCGAAAAAGGAGCCGCGCAGCAGGGCGAATGGGATAAAGCAATCATCCGCGCCGCTCCGGAATCCGCCGGCGTCTAGTTCATCGCGGAGAATGGCGGCGGAGCGGGGGCGTGAGGCTACGGAAGGGAAACTGTGACGACGCCGTCTCGGACGCGCATCTTTATTGGCATAGGCTTCGCATTGGGAGCCGCCGCCGTGCTGGCCTATCACTGGGCTACACTCTTAGCGCCGTTGGACAGCCCGGTAGCTCCGTTGGACAGCCCGGAAAGGAGAATTCCGATGATGATCCCACAAGACAAGCCGCACCTGACATCGGCGGTTCGCGCAGCAGAGATCGGGTTTGATGCCGGAAAGCGGCGCCGCCAATATGGAGCAAAGCCTGCGGACTTGCTTTCCAATATTGAGATCGAGCGCGGCGAATACGAGCGAAGCGAGTTCTACGATGCTTGGGAAGCAGCCTTTCGGCGAGGCTATCTTGGACAGCAGCCCGAAACATGAATTCCCGCTTCGGCGCCAGGGCGCAAGACCGCGTGGGTCAGGGCCGTCCGTAGAGCATCCCCTCCTCAGGCGGCCCGCTCATTAATTGCTCTGGATCGCCGTCGGCCGCCGCGGGTTAATGGGTAGCCGTGATCTTGTCCCCGCTCGATCACGGTTGGGGCCGGCCGGAAGGTCTTGATTCTCACTCTGGCGGCCCGCCAATCCTTGGAACATTGGCCATCGCCGCGCGTTTGCCGGCCAGCCTGCCCTGGGTCTCCAATCTGGGCGTCGGTTAGGGCCGTAGGCGCCGGGACGCGTCTGCGGCCCGATTTCCTCCAAGCCCCCTTCCGTCGCGCATGGCCGCGGGCTTGCTGGGGGCGAGGGTGATTTCCACTGCAAATCGGCCGGACGGCCCTTTTTACGAACGGTCCCGCGCTGCGCACCATGTCCGTCGCGGGCATGGCCTGCAGTTCTTCCGTGGTTGAGTGAGGCAAAGAGGAGGAATTCGATATGGACGATAGCAAGATCGAGTTCATCGGGCCGGGTCCGTTCGATTTGCCCCTAATGCAACGCGGCGCAGCGGCATCCGAAGGTGAAAACGTGACTGTTACGCTTTACATCAGCGCGCCAGGAAAGGGCGTCGTGCCAGTGCGGGTAGCCATGATTCCCCGCGAAGCATTTGCTCTTGGAGAGAAGCTGCGAAAGGTCGCGATACAGGCTGAGCTGGCCGCGGTGAACGCCCAAAAACGCTAGCGCTTCCGGGGACGCTTATGCGCAGAACAGCCTCGCTGCTGGTCAATGGCTCGCCCAAGCGCAAGCTAATCTCGGCGCGATGTATGGGCGAGGCGCAGCGGCTCGCGCGCAGATGGAACCCCGGCATTGACCTTGTCCCCAAATACATCCCCGGTAAAGTGTTCGATAAGCGGGCGGTCGCAGGGCCAGGGTGGTATTCCATGACATCGTTTCGTCGAAGCCACGCCCGCAACTAGGCTCCCGGTCAGAATCGAGCTGAGCGACTTTTCCGGCTACTACACGCAGGGTGTTGCCGAAGCGGTTATTGTCGCAATGAGGGGGCAAAAGCGAGGTCATGTGCGGACATGGCCGGCTGTACATCTACAAGGTGAGCAGGAGCAAGGTCGGGCTCGTCACCAAAGGACGATTGACCAAGCACGGGGCGGGCTGGGTGGACTATCTCCAACGCAAGTAGTCTTTCACTCAATCGGCATCAAGAACCTCAAACGCGAGTTCGGCTTTTTTTACTCATTTAACGCCTATGATGTAAAAAGCAAGAAATGTGAAAATATATGATGATAATAACGAGGCGTGTTTCACGTACACATCACCTTCGACTGCGATTACGCTCTAACATTATCTTGACTTGGTATGGCCGATGAACTCGTATTGAAAATGATAGTTTTGGAATAATGAGACGCGGCGATGGAAGCTGTTAAGACATTGGGTTCGATATCGGCCGGGCCGGCAGCCGAAACGGTTCGCCGCGCTTCCAACGAAGAGCCCGCTGCGGCAATTGATGTCGTCAGCTATCTTGAGACCCTCGCCGAGGGAATCATATCCGGGATGTCGGCGGCCGGGAAAATTCGACTCAAAGCCGGCTCTCCATCTAGGTTGGTGCTTCCCTTAAACAGGGCCATCCCGATGGGTCTCATCGTCGGCGAACTCGTGACCAATTCCATCAAATACGCGCATCCCACCGGCGTCGCGGGAGTCATCAAGATTGAAACTTCACGACACAACGGCGCGATCGTCATCGAAGTGTCCGACGACGGGGTCGGCTTGCCCGAGGGCCTCGATCCCCTCGCGACTGGCGAAGCCGGCCTCGCCATGATCCGAGCGCTCGCCGCGCAGCTGGGGGCTTCAATCTCCTTCGATAATAACGGCCTCGGACTGAGCTGTACTTTGAGAATGCCCTATGCCGAAATAGCACTGTTGGGGGCGGAGCGTTATGAATAAATTGAGCCCGAATTTACCGGACGACATCGCGAGGATTGGGCGATTAAGTCTTCTTGCTCAGACGCGCGAGGCATTTGCACGCGGCGACGCCTATTTCCGCGAAGCGCTCGACGCCCTCGCGGCGGCGGTCTACGTCACCGACGCGGCTGGCCTGATTACCTACTACAACGAGGCCGCGGTCGTTCTGTGGGGCATACGCCCCGAACTCGGAAGCAGTGAGTGGTGCGGCTCTTGGAAATTGTTTTGGCCGGATGGCAGGCCGCTGCCCCACGATGAATGCCCCATGGCGCTGACCTTGCGGGAAAGGCGTCCAGTGCGGGGCATGGAAGCCGTCGCTGAGCGGCCGGACGGCGTCCGGGTGCCCTTCATCCCCTATCCCACGCCCATCTTTGACGCGTCCGGCGCGCTCATCGGCGCGGTCAACATGTTGGTGGACATCACCGACCGCAAACGCGTCGAGGGGAACGCGCAGCTGCTCGCATCGATCGTCGAATCGTCGGACGACGCGATCATCAGCAAAGACCTCAACGGCATTATCGCCAGTTGGAACTGCGGCGCGCAGCGCGTCTTCGGCTATACCGCTGAGGAAATGATCGGCCGACCGGTGAGCGTCCTTATTCCGCCGGAACGCGAGAACGAGGAGCCGGGAATTCTGCAACGTATTCGGCGCGGTGAACGGATCGACCATTATGAGACTGTTCGTCGCCGCAAAGACGGAAGCTTCGTCGACATTTCTCTGACGGTGTCCCCTATCCGCAATTCGGCTGGCGAGATCATCGGCGCGTCGAAGGTTGCGCGCGATATCACGGAACGCCGGCGCGCGCGCGAGCAGCAGCAGTTGCTGCTAAGAGAGATGGATCACCGTATCAAGAATCTCTTCAGCCTCGCGAGCAGCGTCGTCACCTTAAGCGCCCGCGCTGCGCGATCGCCAGCGGAACTGGCGGCTTCCGTTCGGGACAGGTTGGGGGCCTTGGCGCGCGCTCATGCGCTTACGCTTTCTGTTCCTTCCGCCACCGTCCCGACCGAGCATCCCGCAACGCTGCATGCATTGGTCAAGACGATCGCTTCGCCTTATGAAAATCGAACGACCGACGAGCGCGAGCGGATAACAATCGCTGGCGTTGACGCGCCCCTTTCCAACAGTTCGGTGACCAGTCTGGCTCTTCTCCTGCACGAATTTACGACGAATGCTGCAAAATATGGGGCGCTCTCAACCCCGGAGGGCCGCGTTGACGTTCGCTGCGAGGTGGCGGGCGACAAGCTTTTGTTGAAATGGAATGAGCGGGGCGGGCCAATCCTGGGCGATCAAGTCAGCGCGGATGGTTTCGGCAGCATGCTGATACGATCAGCAATCGAGGGGCAGCTCGGCGGTGTGATCGCACGCGATTGGCTGCCGGAAGGATTGAGGATTCAACTTTCTTTCCCTCTTGATCGGCTGTCGAAGTAGCGCTGCCAGATCAGGCGCAGTAACGTCTGCGTCCGGCATGGATCACATACTCCGGCGGCAAGAGCTTTGGGATATGGCGATTGATAGCCCGACCATTCGCCGTCAACTTGTTCGACTGATTAAGGAGGCCCAGGCGACGGGGATATTGGCGGCCGAAGAACCGTGGATTCCAGCTTCGGCGCCCTGTGCTAGAAAGGCGCCAGCCGCGCACTTTGCCTCACGCCTGTTCGCGGCGGGGGGCGCCAGGACTTCAGCCTCTTCGCGGCTCGCCCTTTGGATCGCGCCCGCATTTCACGCGTTAGAAGGCCAGCCGCGGCGACGGATGGCTCCTAGACGCGGTTAGGGCCGTCGAATTCCTTGGCAGGGCTTCGGCGGCCCGCCTCATGAAACCGCAGACATTGCCGCATGTTGCAGAGCTAGTCCCAAGAGGAGGCGCAAGCCGAATGGGTGAGGGGCGGTCCCGGAGTCGCCTCCGCGGACGGCCCGCTTGAATTGTCGGCTCCGCTTTTGCTTAATCCGGCCACCCACGAACGACACTGGCCCGTTCGTTCTTGGCCAGGGCCGTCAAGGCGGTTACTCCAATGGCGTCTTGGCGGCCCGACTAATATTCGGCTGAGCTTGCTCGACGCAACGGCAAACCCGAGCTTGTGGCGATCCTGCAAAGCTCGACGAAGACGCCGCGGATTCGCACGGCCTGGGAGGACGTTCGCGTCATGGTAGCATGGTGCGAACTGAAACTTGGCTTTCGTTATTATGGCGAGGCGCTTTTGCGCAAATCTCGGTGGCCCCTGTCGAAGCATCGCGGCCCAGTCTTCCGCCTCGTCCTTCAAGCACTCTTGCCTCGGGAACTGCAAATTTGGCGCCGCGGCGCCTGGGGGCGCATCGTCGTCGGAATTGTCGTTGGCGGCAATTTCCTTGATGACCATGCCTAGTCGCAGGAATTCAACGGCGCCCAGGATTTGAGCGCCGCTATCGATCGAAGATGTTTTCTGTCTTGTCACCATAGCGTCACCTTATCGCGCCATGGCTCAAGGCCCGGCGTCCTCGACACGGTGAAGCCCGCGGGCAGGCGCCCGCGAGCCGTTAAAACCTACCTGCCGGCTGCGCGCTTCACGCGGCGTGGCGGCCGATCTGTTCAGGATGGCTACTGTTATTATCTTGAGTTGCCGACTGCGACGCGCCGGTGATTTCGATGCGGCGCGGCTTCAAGGCTTCAGGGACTTCCCGCTTGAGCGATATGACAAGCAAGCCGTTTTCCTGGCTGGCCTCGAGCACCTTCACGTGTTCGGCGAGATTAAAGGTCTGCTTGAACGCGCGGTTCGCAATACCGCGATGCAGATATTCCGTCGTTTCGTCTTTGGCGTTCTTCCGGCCGGTGACGGTCAGCTCGTTTTCCTTCTGGATCAGCTCGATCTCGTCCGGCGCAAAGCCAGCGACCGCGAGAGAAATGCGGTAGGCGTCCTCAGACACCCTCTCGATATCGTAGGGCGGCCAGCCAGGAGCAGCGTCGGCATCAAGTTGCCGGCCGAAAGTATCGAGCAACCGGTCGAAGCCGATGGTGGACCGATAGAGCGGGGTGAAATCATACCTCATAACCATATCCTCCATTGAGCAACATGATCGTGAAGGCGCCGGCATCGCCGCGCGCCTCTGAGCCAGGATTTTCCGGCGAAAAACGAGGTGGTGAAGCCAAAAAAATCTTTCAAGAGGTGGACCCAACTTTTTTTGACCCAACAACGAAGGGCCGTGGTCCGGCTAGGTGCGCCGCACCGGAGCGCAGGCTTATCTTCTCCCGCTGGGCTTGAGCCCTGGCGGGATTGTCATGAGCGATGCTTAACCGCGCCTTCGACATTACGTCCCTCTTGTTCCTCAGCGGAGCGCATTGCATTACGCCGTTAACTCGACCAACGCCGGCGTCGAATTTATGCAATTACTTGCACACGGGAGCGACCGCTATCTGCTTTCTACGCCCTGCCCTTTTGTCCGGCGCCAAAAACGGGTGGAATTGCGGTCTTGTCGTTGACCGCCTTGATGCGAGTTCCGTCGGCCGCCAGCACCTCGCGGGCCGCTCCGCCAGAGGACGGCTTGGGGCGGCGCCGCCCTTCCGCATGCGGGTGGCGCCAAACTTTCCGATCCCGAATCTTAAGGCTGGACATTCCGCCCTCCGTCCCGTTCTGGCCTCGCAAAAGCGGGCCGCGAAGAAAGGAAGTCACTCGCGGCCCTGGCCGCAGCCTTCACGTTTTGCGTGCTCGGCCGCGGTGTGCAGCGTTGACGTTTCATACCGGGCGCGCGTTCCGCAAGCTCTGATTAGGCCGCCCGGTTAGACGGCTTCGAACGGCTGAGAGCCACTGGGGAATGGGACAAGACGAATGCCGTCATGATTTCAGCCGGCGGAAATCGTTCGCACCCCGGCCCACGCCCAATCGAGTGGTGTTACCGCTCATGAACGAAGCGAAGAAGCCGCCGAGCTTCGGAAGTCGATGGCGTACAGATAGCTGCGAGCCCCAGCTCTTCATCGTGGACGCGCTCGCGGCGGGAGGCCACGCCATGATTGCCGGCCAACTCGGCGGCGCCGACTGACAAAACTTACGTCTCGTCCCGCTTATCGTAAGTCTCCCGCGCCCGTTTCATGTCATTCATGTGCGTGCGCGCCCACGCATCCAAAGGCTCCACGATCTGCCGCAAGGAGCACCCCAGCGCGGTCAACGCATAGTCCACCCTTGGGGGGATCGTTTCAAACTGGGTCCTCGTTACGAGACCATCGCGCTGCAATCCGCGCAGAGTAAGCGTAAGCATCCTCTGCGAGATACCGCCAATGGTACGCTTAAGCTCAGTAAACCGCATCGGACCGCTTCCCAAGATCACAACAATCATCACGCTCCACTTATCTCCGACAAGCGAAAGAACTGCCCCTACAGCGCGACATGCTTCTGGAAGCTCAGAGTCTAGACCGTCGTACTTCGCGTGACGACGGGATGCGCGAGTGGCTACTTCGCTGTGCCTCGGTTCCATATATGTGCCTTCTTGCGATCGTTGAGGTATTATTTTAGCCTCGGTTACTGATCGATACCACAGGTGTGGCGCCGACGCATCTCCGATCAGGAAAACCGGATGAGAAACGCAGTATCCTCAGAGGCCC
>Ga0207025_1002_pt1 | contig 44937 bp, 36 predicted proteins | sample Alteio_BWMinCont_45_FD_153261 | JGI IMG/M metagenome (GOLD analysis project Ga0207025, IMG submission 153261) | Enriched cells from forest soil in Barre Woods Harvard Forest LTER site, Petersham, Massachusetts, United States -... | ecosystem: Environmental > Terrestrial > Soil > Temperate forest >... | reverse complement strand
GGCCCCGTTGCCAATGTATTTGCCGTTGCTGCCGGTGCCTTTGACGGTCATTAAGTTGATGTGAACGTCCATGGTGTTTAGCGTGGTGTTCACCTGCGCGACAATGTGAACGTTGCCGGTTAAGGCTACCGTGTCAGGGTTGATGCATGGGTCGGGCGGAAAGGACACGGGCAAACTACCATTCAATGAACCGATCGCCTCGCTTGTGACTGTGTTGTTTGGTGCGACGTTTTGAGCGAGTGCTGCCGCGCCGAGGACGGCGATAAAGGAAACCATCAGGAGTGCTTTGCTGAATCTTTTCGTGGCTGGGATCTGCATTTTTGGGTGTTCTCCATTAAAGAGATTTCGAAGCCAGGATATAGAAGCTGTGTGTTCTTGTGGGGGGACGATCCCAGAACGGGTGGCATCTTACCCCCCGGCAGGTGCCTTGGCAAGGCGAAGCCCACCCGGCGAGCCAAGTCCCGATAGGTCGGGTGGTCTCAATGGGTCAGTGCAACACCTTCTAAGTGAATGACGGTATGAGCCTTGCAGAGGGCGCGGCCAATCTTAAGCGAGAACTGCCGAATCCTCCGATCAGCGCCCAAAATGGGGTTTTCAACGTTGTGGAAAGCTAGGACTGTCTCCTATCGGTCAGAAAACACGATCTTTGAAGAGAACGTTTAACCGAGAGGCTGTTGCATCGACCGGTTGAGCCGACACCGCTTCTGGAAATCTGGCCCGGCCACAGTCGAGGAACTCACTCCACCGCAACCGCCTCGGAACTCCTCCTCGGGTTCCGCCTTGGGCACCTGAAAGCGGGCCTCCAAACCGAAATTGACGGCGGCGATCCAGGCGGCCTATCCCGCTTACAGACTCGGCGGCGGATAAAGTACAATCTGCCCGGCGACAGACGATCCGTGCGACAGGCCTCGTTGCGAGGTTTCTGAAACCGCGTCGAGCGCCGGGTCTAAACCGTGAAATATTTGCCTTCGTCAGTTGTTGTCCTCGCCCTTTTGCTCGGCAATTCATGCGGCGTGCGCGCCCAGACTGACGTCACTCTCCTGGCGCCGCAACCCATGAAGGTGGCGCTCGACGAGTTAATCGCGGGCTTCGAAAGCCAGACGGGCGACAAGGTCAAGGTCACTGTGACGTACGCGCCAGATAGCAGGGACTCCGCACCCTGGGGAACCAGGCAGCTGGTGGCGCGCGGCGAGACTTTGGACGTGTCGATCATGTTTGCACCTTTTCCGGAAGCGGTCGCCTCAGGCAACATCGTCCCCAAAAGCGCGACGACGCTCGCGGGGCTCGTCCTGGCGGTCACCGTGCGAAGGGGCGCGCCCAAACCCGACATCTCCACGCCCGCTGCGCTCAAACGGATGTTGCTGGCGGCGAAGTCGATCTCCGTTGTGGACCCCGCTCAGGGAATCCTCGGGGCCGAGGCCAACGAGGTCCTCCAAAAGCTCGGCATTGCCGAGCAACTGCAGCCGAAGCTCAAGATCGTCGAAAACAGCGCGCTTGCGGAGGCGATGGTCGCCGAGGGCGAGGCCGACCTCTTCCTTGGCCCCCATCTCAGCGATTCGCTAGCCGACGGCGTGGACCTCGTGGGGGGCCTGCCGCGCGGAGTTTCGACACCCGCTGCCGCCGTGGGGTTCGTCTCCACTCACGCGCTAGACCCCAAAGCCGCCAAGGCGTTCTTGCAGTTCCTCAAATCACCCGAGGCGGAAGGGGCCTACAAGGTATTCGGGATGCAACCGGCTCACTGAGCGGGAGGAACACCCGGCCGGAGGCCGCGTGTCATCGGCAGTTCATCCGCGCCGGGCGGCGACAGTCCGCATCCCCGGCATTGGGAAAGGCTTGCAAGGCTTGTAAACGTGCCACAGGGCCAACCAAGCAACTAGAACGTGTTGACGCCAGCGAGCCTTGGGCATATCGTTGCCGCGACTCTGAAATCGGCAGTTCTCGGTAGGATGCGGAACTTTCTCGCTGCGCTAGTCGCAGCAGCGAAAGGAACGACCATGAAGAGACACCTCTTGCTTTGGGGTTCAGGTGTGAGCTACCTCGCACTCGCTGCGATCATTGTTGGTGGCAGTCAGAGAGCCGCATCACAGAGCGCCCCTGACGCATTAGCGAAAATTGCCGACTTGAAGTTGATTTCATACCAGAACACAAGCCAAGCGAACGTTGCTTCCGTTGCCTCATACCAGGATTTAGCAAACACGATTAGGTTGACCGAGGCCTATTCGCGGCTTAATCATGTACTTCCGAGATACCGCGAACCGATTCTGACCAGAGGCGCTTCCGGAATCACCGTCTTCAGAAATGCCTCTCCCGCTGTCGTCCTAATCTTTGTTGGCGAAGTCAAAAATGGTCAATTTGACCCGAATGCTTTCGGGTCCGGTGTTCTCATTAGCGCTTCGGGAGATATCTTGACTAATTGGCACGTGACTGAAGGCTATCCAGGAGCGTTTATATTCTTTAAGCCTCAAGGCAGTGCGGACATAGCCAGCAGCAAAGCCTATGTGGCAACCGTGGTTGCCCAGAGCGAAATGTCTGATTTAGCATTGCTACACCTTACGGAGGTACCACCCTCTCGTGTGCCGATTCCACTAGGAAACATTTCTTCGGTACAGGTTGCCCAGGACATACACGTGATCGGCCATCCTAAAGGGAACATGTGGTCTTATAGCACGGGTGTGGTTAGTCAAATCAGGGACGGCTACGATTGGACCTATGATGACGGGTCAAAGCATCAAGCGAAAGTCCTTCAATTGCAGACCGCAATCAATCCAGGTAACTCTGGCGGGCCTGTCCTAGACGATCAGGGAAGGCTGATTGGGCTCATCGCGATGAGCGAAGAAGGCCAAAACCTGGATTACGCGGTTGCCGCCGATGTCATCCAGGGTTTTGTTTTGAGCGCTGCCTCAACACCGACACGGTGATACCTACCATCTCAGTCTCCGATCAAAACAAACGGAGCCCAGAAAAAGGGATTGCTAAAGCCGTCCTTGTCGTAGAGGTACGTTCGGGCAGCAGCCAGGGCCTCACTCTTTGATTTGCCGTCCAGGATATTCTTGTAATACTGTTCCATCAAAATCTGCGTCGACTCGTCCGACACCTGCCAGAGGCTGACAGTAACGCTCTCTGCCCCCGCAGCCATGAATGCCCGACCCAGGCTCATCACTCCTTCGGCGCGGCTGATGGTTCCGCTTCCGGTGTTGCAGGCTGAGAGAACAACGGTCTCGGCGTGGATCTTGAGTCCGAGTATTTCGGACATCGAAAGCAGCATATGTTCACGGACTGAGCCGTCGTACGAAAGGACCAGCGCAGGTTCCTTAATGTTTGAATCAACGGGCAAGATTCCGTGGGTTGCGAAGTGTAAGAAACGGAATCTAGTAAGGTCGGTCTCTTCTAGTCGATCCTTGGTTGCATCCGAGCCCAAGCGGATCTCAGCAGTTTGGCCCTTGCTTTGAAACATTGTTGCGATCCCCTGAACTTCCTTCGCGGTTGCAGGCAATCTTTCAAACGAAAATCCACGAGACCGAATCTTTTCCAAACCAGTTGAATCTAGTTCAGATCCCGCAATATCAGCTGTCAATTTAGTCTGCTCGCCCGGCTTGGCCGACAGCACACCAGCAAGGGCGTATCTATCATCTTCGGGAGATGTTATAGGGTCACCAATCCCGAAAAAGGCCTCTTGCCAACCTGCGGCGGGCCCGGCTGTTCTGGCAAGTCGAAGCGCTGCCGCTGACGGGTAATATGTCGTTGGAAGACTCAGAAGTGGGAACTGTCCTTTTGAGGCTTCCGGCGAGAGTAGCTCGAACGGAAGAACGGACAGAACATCGTCGGGTATAAAAACGATCCCCTTCGAGTCCAATAGGGTTTTCGATAACCGAGTAGGGAACAATTCATTGAAGAGTTCCTCGGAGGCCTGCCAATCAATCTCGTCGGGATGCGCGCTGTTGAGAGCCGTACGCAGTTTCGAAACCCTCTTCTCAAACCACTGACGAGGCTTGGATACTTGGTAGAAATCTACCAATTCGACCCTATTACCCGCTACATTCCTGGCGACCCATACGAGCGTAGATTCATCCGTCACCTTGAATTCAACAAACGTTTCATCCTTCCGTAGGGGGATGCTCTGCAAGGTCACCGGTTGCGGATACGCTATGGCCGCGTACTGACGATGAGTGATCCTGAGGCCGTCAACGAAACTCACCATTTCCTTATCGACCGAATCCAGTTTCGACTTCGGTTCCTCGCCTTCAGCCTCGGCCAAAAGCTGGTCGCGCTCAGCAAGCAATGCGCGTTCCCTGTCCTGTAAATCGCTGGGCAATGTTCGCCGCAACTCGGTGACGAAAGTGCGGCCCCAAGAGCTTGCGAATTCTCGCGCTTTGTTCGTCTCGGTGTATTGCAATGCTAATGAAGCCAGCTGAGTTTTGTCAGGATCTGACTTCCCAGCGCTCATCGCATAAAGGGTGGAACTGAGTTCGTCGTATATATAGCCATAGGTTTCTGACAGACCGCGTTGAGACTTCACATCTCCCTGGACTTTCACGCGTTCGATGAGGGAGATCACATCCTGGTAAGCTTTCAGTGCTTGTTCCAAGTGCCCTTCTGCCCGTAGTTGTCCGGCTTCACGGTACAGCAAGCTACCCTGGAAATAGACGTCTTTAATTCCTGGAGCGAGACGTTTTGCCTCTTTTAATGAGGATGCTGCGGCTGCTAGATCCCCGGCCTTGCGTTCAGCTTCGGCCAAATCACTTAGCCCGCCAGCTTGACATTCAATGTTGTGATTTGTAGTGCATTCTTGTACAGCACTCTTGGCTGCATTTATTGCCTCGGGGAGGCGGCCTGTTTGAGCGTAGATTTCGACCAGTTCAGATTGAAGATTGCCGCCGAGTTTCGTTGCTTCCGAGTAATAGGCCATAGCTTTATCGAAATCCCTGAACGAAGATTCGCGACTACCGTAGATGGTTGCGAGCTCCGCATAGGAAGAAATTGCACCCTGCTTGTCCTTCAATGAGCTGAAAATCTCCAAAGACTGGTTGGCGGCGGTCGCTGCATCTTCCCATTGCCCCAGAATCTCGCAAAGCCCAGCCAGTACAATGTAAGCTTGTGCCGTTGTTTTGTTATCTCCTGCCAGAGTCGCAAACTGCACTGCACCTCGTGCAGATGTCAACGCCTTATCGAACTCTCCCCCCTGGTAATAGAATTGCTCAAGCGCGTTTTGTATCCAATAACGGGTGATCGGGGTGGACGAGCGTGAGGCGATGCCCTCCGCACCAAGATAGATCTTTAGAGCAGAATCGAAATCTTTCGCTGACTGCAGATCTTGTCCAACAAACAGGAGAGTCAGGGCTTCAAGATTGCCATCCCCGATTTCGTGATATGTGGCAGCTGCCCGCCGGTGAAATGTGACCGCGTTGCGGTAGTCTCTCAGCGAGTTGTATGCGTTCCCCGCTAACATTGCTGCACGCGCAGAGATTTGAGAATCGTGAGCTCCTTGCCCCAATGCCTCCGCGTGTTGGAAATATGGGAGTGCGGCCTTATTATCGCCCCCGTTCAGATAGTACGCTCCGATTTCAATGTCACTGCCTGCTGTTCCGCTCGCGTTGTTGGCCTGCTTATAGTGGTCCTCTGCTGATTTCAGATATTCGAGCTGCTGGTTCTTGTACTGCGAAGAACTTGAACCGAGTACGGAAGCCATCCGCGCGAATGCGAAGGCCTCAGCGTTCAGGTCTTTCTTACTCTCAATTAGCTTGATAGCCTGATTAAATTCCGCCACGCCCTCTTCGTATAGGCCGTTGCTGACAAGCGCGATCGCCAATTCCAGCTGGATTTCGGGGTCCTCAGGAGTGTTCGCGAGCAAATTCTTCAGAGAGGCTTCGGCGCCGCTGAGATCATTTGCCCACAAGTGTACTAATTGGTTCGCTTTATCCGCCAGGGTCCTGCTCTGAGCGTCGTTCGCTTTATCCGCTACCGCCGTGCACTCATCGAGTTTTTGCTTCGCGAGGTCAGCCTTCCCCTCGTTGGCATATGCCACGCTCAACTGACATACTGGCGTGGCTATTAGCGCATCCGAAGAATTTGGCGCTTGTTTTGCAATCGACTCGGCTTCACTCGCGTATTGTTCGGCTAGAGCAGGCTTGAAATCTACGGTGAGGAAATGGCCTGACAAGGACTCCAAAATGGGCAGCCTAGCGATGCCGAGTAGTGAACCCATTTCGTTCAGCACTGCGTCCAGGACTTGCGGACCATTGGGTTGTTGCGCGATTTGGATAGGCAGGCTAAACAAACGGTTCCAGTTTTCGTCCTTGGTGGCATCAACTTGGACACCGCTCCAAACATATAGGATTCCCGAGTACTCCAACGAATCGGCAAGCATGCCATTCTGCGCTGCTGCAGCCGCCGCTTCTTTGACCTGCAGAGTCTCAAGTCGTCCTTTTAAATACGCGAGAGCCTGCTGAAGCGACTCTGCGTCCTTGAGAGTCTGGAGGACAGCAACCTCTTTCTCTAGAGTGACCAATTCCTTGATGGGGAATTGAAGCGCCCTATAGTCATTTGCCAGAAAAATGTAGTCCTCAACAACTGACTTTGAATCGATCTCTGAATCGGCCGGACCAGGTCTAATCAGAGCCGTCGCTTTTTCAAGTACGTCTCTCGCCTCTTGAAATCGACCCATGGGTTGGTAAATTTCTGCTAATACTCCGTTTGCGGTAAAGAGAGCTATTCTGTTGTGCGCTTTCTCTGCGATATCGGCGACTCCCGTCTCCAGAGGTACGGCCTCCTCTCCTCTTCCTAACTGGATCAAAAATAAGGCCTCGGAAGTAAGATTCTGGGAAAGTTGCGCGTTATTTCCTAGCGTTCGCCAAATCACAATTGATTTGGAGGAGAAGCTCAGCGCGTTTGTGACGTCGTTCTTGCTCTTGTATATTGCTGCGATCTTCGATGCGGCTTCAGCCTCGGCCAATTTGAAGCCCGCTCCGACGGACACCGAATACAGCTCATTCCAGGTTTGAAGAGCTTTGTCGGGCTCCTGGGCCGACTCATATCCCTGGGCCAGGGCCTCCAAGAGCGTGGTCCGCATGAACGGCAATGTCGCCGCCGCCCGAAAGGGTCCCGATAGTTGTATTGTTTGGCCATCTTTCAGGAGGTTTCCGTTTCGAGTTGCCTCCAGCGTGGCGACACCTTTTTGGAACTCACCCGTATGAACATAAATGGTTCCCAATGCGTTCTCTGCCAACACAAGAGCAACGTAACTACTTTGCTGAACCGCGAGATCGCGGGCAGACTCCAATTGTGCGATGGCGGCAGCGAAATCGGGTTTCGGTTGGGATAGAATTGCATATGTTGCGTAAACTGAGTGGAGAGGCTCGAAATCGTAGTTGTTCACCCTATCGATATTCAACGCTTCTTCGAGTGATTTACGACCCTGTTCGACTTGCCCGGAGGATATTTGGAGTCTTCCCAGTTCTCCCAACACACGGGCCCGTATGTATACGTTCTTGCTCAGGTTGGCCCGATCCTGAGCTTTGCCCAGAAGCTCTAATGCTCCCGCGAAGTCGCCCTGGAGCTGGGGCCATGCCGAGAGGGCAACCAACGCATCTGCCTGAAGGACCAGGTTGGAAGAATCCCCAGCGTGCTGCACACTTGCTTGGTAAAGCTTTAAAGACTCATCCAGTTTGCCTATTGCAAAGTACCCACTCGCGACAGATTCCTCTGCAATCGCTTGATCTCCGAGCAGTCCTTTCTTCTGGGTGAGCTCAAGCGCCGACTGGGATTTCGCAAAAGCAGCATCGTAATTGCCATTTTCGGCGTCTGACCGCGCTGCCTTGAGCAGCGCGTTGATTTCGGGGTCCGTGGGCTGCAGCTCAACTGGACTGTATTGGCTCGCGTCTCGCTGGCAGAAGGAAGGAAGTGTGCAGGCAAACAGAGAGGCGGTGAAGAGCAGGAGCAAGTACGCTGCCCGAACTATGAATCGGGAAACCATCATCACAATTCCTTAACCGAGTGCATGCCAGCGTAACACCAGTCTGCCGAGGAATGGAATCGAAGTGGCTGTCGGTTGTGCTCCAAGGCCGCTAGGAGGGTGCAACTTTGGCGCGCCCCTATCTGCTATCCCCCAATTGCAATCGCACCGAGCGACTCACGCCGCAGACTCGCGCCCGAGGTGTAGCCGAATTGCTCCCTACGTGTTCTTACCCCCCAAATACGGTGATGCCTGCTCGCAACGGGCGTAGACTCGTACCGCTGAGGTTCGGTACATTCGGTACATCTGGCAGAAAGGAACCGAAGAACTCGCCCCTAACGAACCGAAGATGCCAGTCATCGCGCTGGCATCACAACTGAATAAACCTTAGTATCGCAGATCGTAGCGCACTTAAGAAGAGGGCTGCACAGGGGAACGTAAGCCGATTCAACAGCTTAGATTTTTTACTGCCCTGGTTCGTAGCCAGACGCTCTATCCAGCTGAGCTACGGGCGCGCAGGGACCTAGCGGCTTTCTTTTGCATACTCTTTGCATACTCCGAACTAGCCAGACCAAACATTGCGTCCAAGTCAGTTCGGAGGGCCATCCGGTGCATTATCAAACAGCGCATCGATTTTGTCCATCGCGCGCGTCGTCTCGGACGGAACTTCTTTCACATAATGAGCCATGGTGGTCGTTACATTTGAATGGCGCAAGAGCTCAGAGTTTTGGTCAAGAAAAAATGCAGAGCCGCCAGGCGGGTTGCGACAGTCCCCACAGACAGGTTCCGCTTCGCTCAAATGGCATTCTAGGTGACTGGCTTTCGCGCGGCCGGGCCACATTTCCGAGAAGCCACTCGAAACGGCTTCGATGAGACGAGGATTTGAAGCTAGTGAGAGATGCGATCGGCGGCTGCGAACGAATCGAGCTTGCGTTCGCAGCCGCTCACGCCCTTCTTTTACTTGAAGATGTCGAGCACGCCCTGGGGCACGGCATTGTCCGACGGCTTATCCCAGCCCACTTCGAAGTATTTTTCCCAGTTCTGGGCCCACGGCCGGCCGTAGTAGTCGATATAGCGAGGGTCGGCGTCGGTCAGTTGCTGCGGCGTGCCATTCACATTTCGAAGGTTGCTCAAACACCCGATATGAGTGTATCGCCGGTTCGGATCGTCCGGGGCCGCTTGTCGGGCAAAACGATAACTGGCATGCAGGGGTTGGACGAACGCGTCGGGATCGTAAAATACCGCCTCGTGATCGATTCCCACGAACTTGCCGCTCGCGTCGTACGCGGGCTTGTAGGTTTCGACCGTTTCGAGCTTATCACTCCATTCGAACATGGAGTGCGTCAGGTTCCAGCCTTGCACATTCGCCGTCCAGGCGACCAGAGTGGTTCCATCCCAGAAGCCAACCGTCTCCCCGAACCACTGCGGGACCTTTTGCACGTGCTGTCTTCCGATCAAGATCTGGCGTATGAAGTTGTCCGAGAGGCTGGACCAAAACTGGACCTGGTACGGAGTCACCGTCACTTGGGGATTACTATTTCCGCCTACCTGAGTCCACCAGCGCAGGAGTCCTTCCGGATAGCAGAAGGAGGCGGACCATTGCGGCGAATTGTTCACGGCCTCGTGATAGTTCTGCTGAACCATGCGCTTTTGATATTCCGGAGTGAGTACGGACAGAATCGTGGGAGTTTGGCTGATGGTCCCCCACATCCACTCGGCGCCATGATCCGCTGCTTGGTCCCGCGCGTACCATCCATCCCAATCCGGCGTCGTTGCCTTCGTATAGACGGTCGGGCCGCCTTTGGCCTTCGCGGCCGCGAGTAAGGCTTCGTAATGTTCCTTGGCCGTCTTATAGGGATACGGGCTCACGATCTTGGCTCGCGGATAATCGATGCTGCAGTCGCCCCAGGCAGCCGACGTCGGCGGGTGCTCGCCGATCCGGTGCGAGGTCCAGATGTCCGTTAGCTGGCGCGGTGTATTGCACCGAAAATAGCGCTCGTCGGACCAAAGCGCTTGATCCTTGTAGAAGTTCTTCGACGAAAACAAATCGATTGGCAGCTTCGGCGTCCCTGCCGGCGGCCCGCCGAACGTCGGGGTGTTCCCTCGACCGCCGCGTCCCGCCTGCTCTGCCGTCGGAGGGGGCTGCGTCCCCTGTTGCGCGAACGCCTTCGATACTGGCCCGACCTGCGACATCCACATGAGCGCGATCAGCACTACGAAGGCGCACAAAGGAAGGAATGATCTAGCTCTCATTTAGTTCCACCTCCACACTCGCTCAATCTTGAATCCCCCTTTGAGACCTGAGTGGCAGACATATACACCCGACGGCCTTCCGAGTAAAGTAAATTGTAGTTCGTAGCGTATTTGCCCGCTCGGGAGACCGCCCGGTTCGTGCTCACGCCCAGCCACTTGGGTTCCCCATTCCGACGCATTTCAATCGGATACAACTCCGCCCTGCGGGATTACCAGGCATATTGGCCATCGCGGTCAAAAATCTCGGGTCACATTGAAGTGCAAGATCTGAAAGATGCCACGGTTAGGCGGAATCGTTGTTAGCTCTTGCGCGTGCTCATCCCGGTGCGTTTCGAGTGTCTGACACTGCGGACTGGCGAAATACAGTCCCAAAATTCCGCCAGAAAACCTTCTCCTTATCCGGCCCGCTCAACGAGCCGTTTTCCACTGCCGCCGTGCTTGCACGGATCGACAGTGTTCCACCTTCGGCATCGTAAGGTGCGTCAGTGCCAAAGAGAATGTGGTCTGGTCCAAAGAAGTCCGCCGCGCAACCGATGGAGCCGGAAGTGAAGGTAGAAGTGTCCGCGTAAAAGGAGCGGAAATAATCCATTACCGGCCTCTTCAGCCGAGCGACGCCTTCACTCTCCATGAGCGGCTGGAAATTGTTGTACAGCATTTCGATTCGCCCCGCAAAGAATGGAAGCATCGCGCCGGTGTGATGGAGAATAATTCTGAGGTTGGGGTAATCGTCCAAAATGCCGCTGAAGACTAGCCGAAACGAAGCTACCGACGTCTCAACAGGCCAACCCAGCACTTGCCAGATAAAATACTTCGACTGGGTTTCGGAGAGATAATCGGGTCGAGATTTGGACCGGGCCGGATGGAGCAAAATGGGAAGGTCGTATCGCGACATAATCTCGAAGATAGGACGGAACTCCGGAAGGTCCAGCGGCTTGCCGTTCACGTTCGAAAAGATCTGAACGCCGATTAGCCTGAGATCGCGAATGGACCTTTCCAGCTCCCGAGCTGCGGCGTCGGGTTTGTCCATGGGTAGCGAGGCGACAGCGCCAACGAAACGCTGGGGGTATTTTTGAACGAGCTCTGCAAGTTCATCATTTAGTACTTTGGCTATATACTCGCTGTCATCGGGGGCGACAGTTTCAACCGCCGGAGTACCAACACTGATGACTTGCCGATAGTTCTCGAATTCATCCATCACTCGAAAGCGAGCATCCAGATCCGTCAAACACGCGTATGCGGAGCGGGGGTCCTTTCCGCTTTGGATGTACTTCATCTGCACGGGACTGTGTTGGACAAAATGAGACTTCTCGACTCTCTCCCACTTGGCCTTTTCAAACCGGGGCGGCAGAATGTGGCAAAAAACGTCTATCCGATGGTCCATCTTGTCCCCCAATTTAGAATTTCCACGGACGACAATCGCAACCTGGGGAATCTGCCAGCCCTTTCTGCTGATGTCAAGCTCGTTAGGAAGCCGGCATTCCGCGCCGGGACCACTGCCCGAACCGGAATCAGCGCTTAAACCGTGCTAAGGAGAGTAAAGTATCAGCCGGTCGCCTGGCTCGGCAATTCCGAAGAAAGGCGCAACCGGGGCCCGAGCGAAATTCCATGAGGCTTGATATCAGCGTGGGCTCCGTGGGGAAGTAGCCGGCTCGAAGGAACTGCGTGAGCGCAATTGGTGCCGGAGAATTGTGATGGCTAATTTGGACAATGTGCTGAATGACCTCGTGGTCGCCAACCGAATTCTCGCTCACGAGCAGGTGGTTGACTCCTACGGTCATGTTAGCGTTCGGCATCCGGATAGACCGGACCGATTTCTCCTTGCCCGGTCCCTGGCCCCGGAATTCGTCACCCACGAGGATATCGTTACCTTCACGCTTGATGGCAAGCCGGTGGGAGAAGAAAAGCGCGAACTCTCTCTCGAACGCTTCATCCATGGCGGCATCTTCGAAGAGCGACCCGACGTGGCGGCCGTGGTACACGCGCACGCCGAAGACGTCCTGCCTTTTGCGGTCGCAAGCGGCACGCCCTTGAGGCCGGTGATTCATTCTGGAAGTTTCATCGGCGCGTACATTCCCATCTGGGATATCGCCGATAGATTCGGCGACACCAATCTGCTCGTCGCCAATGTCGAGAAAGGACAGGATTTGGCGAAATGCCTCGGCAGGGGAAATGTCGCGCTGATGCGCGGACACGGTTTCGCGGCGGCCGCGAGCTCTCTGATCGAGGTGGTGCGGATGTCGGTCTATCTGCCCCGCAACGCGCGCGCTCTTTTGAAGGCGAAGCAACTGGGCGGCGAGATCAAGTATCTCTCGCAAGGCGAGATCGAAGCGCGCAACCGTGGCTACGACCCCTATTCCCTCGAAACTTGGCGCGCCTGGGCATATTGGGCGCACAAGGCGGGTGTCAGCAATTTGGTGACGCGGCCGGATGTCCCAAAGACATAACATCATCTTGGGCGGAGAAGACGAAGGAACCTGCAGGCTAGTTAGCCCAACGAAAGCGAGCTTTCGGCGTGGAGACCAGACGCGACGGAGATCATGAGCACCACCCAGAGCTTAACGCAACCCAAGTTCCTTCTATTTTCGTGGATACCTCCCATGAGCTGGATTTGCGTGCTCTCGGGGGACGGATTCTATCCGTAGTGGCTTTGGTGGTGTTGTGGTTCGCGCCGCTGAAGATTGACATTGTGGCGCGGCACGCATTGGCCATCGGATCGTTCATGATCATTGCCTGGATCACCGATGCGTTGCCGCACGTCATTACCGGCCTTATCGGATGTTTTCTCTTCTGGGCGCTCGGCGTCGTGGAATTCGGTGCCGCGTTCAGCGGGTTCAGCAACGAGGCCACTTGGTTCTATTTTGGTGCGATGCTCTTTGGCATGCTGGCGACCGAAACCGGCTTGGCAAATCGGCTAGCCTTTCATCTGATGTTGAGGTTTGGCAAAACATATTCCCAGGTTTTGCTGGGACTTATCGTCCTTTCCTTCCTCCTAACATTCTTAGTGCCTTCGGGTGCGGTGTGCGTCGTGATCATGGCGTCTGTAGCCATGGGCCTGTTGGAGGCATACGGAATCGGCAGGGCCAGCAACATGGCACGCGGCATGTTTCTGACGCTGACTTATACGGCCGGCCTCTTCGACAAAATGGTAGTGGCCGGTCCCGCGTCGATCTTGGGCCGGGAACTGATCATGAAGACCGCCCACACCGAGATCTACTGGAGCAAGTGGCTTCTGGCCTACCTACCGTTTAGCTTGATCACCATAGTGGTCACGTGGCGCCTGATCTTGTGGCTATATCCGTGCGAGGCGGCGTTGACCGGTGGAGAGGAGTATTTGAGAGCGCAGCTTCACAAGAGGGGGCAATTGACGCCTCGCGAAAAGCATGCGGCGGCGTTGATGCTCCTGGGTCTCGTGCTTTGGAGCACTGACTCGCTACACCATATTTCGGCCGCTGTGATCGGACTTGGCATCGGCTTGATGGCCGTCTTGCCCGGCATAGGTGTGCTCGGGATGAAGGACGTCAAGAAAGTCAACTACGTGGCGATGTTCTTCGTAGGCACTGCCGCGAGTCTGGGCCAAGTCTTAGTTCAAACCAAGGGACTTTACGTGCTTACGCGCATCACGTTCGCTTGGATGACACCGCTTTTGACGAATAAGTTCTCGACTGCGATCGTGCCGTACTTTGCCGGATTCATTTACCACATCTTCCTAGGCAATGACATCACTATGCTGGCCACTTCGATTCCTCCCTTGATGAATTTCGCTGCGGTCCAGGGAATCGATCCCATCGGACTAGGCATGCTTTGGGTCTTCGCCTCGACCGGCAAGATCTTCCTATATCAGTCGGGCGTCTTGATCATGGGCTATTCCTATGGCTATTTTGGAACGAAAGATCTGCTACGGCTAGGTTTGTTATTGAGCTTGGTAGAGGCAATTCTGATTTTGATCTTCGTGCCATTTTACTGGCCCTTCATCGGTATCTGATGGCACTCCTGGATGATGAAGACCTCAGGTGCATATTGCGACGACAAAATGTCAAAGCTTGATTTCCTTCCGTAGCCCGGCGACATCCAACCTGGCTACTGCGGCGCCGAGTTCCAGCAACCCTATCAACGGGACCGGCGGACCGCGCGAGGTATAGTTGGGGCTGAACACAACCTTCTGATCGGGTCCAAGGGACCCGCTAGGCAATTAGGGAGATAAATAAACAGCCAGGCAAAATTTGGTTTGTCTCTTTGGCTAGCCCACCGAGGTTTCTTATCGCGGCAAGAACACGTCACCCGTTTGCCCTCGCTCCGGCAACGGGTAACTGACTTCGCGCCGGTGCCCACTGTAGAGCGTCAGTTTTACGAGCCAGCTGCTTAGCTTGCGGACAGAACTAGAACACCCAAAATGGTCGTGCGAATCCTGAACAAGTCGTGTTCGTGGCTGACGCGACCTAGCGATTGCGCTCATCCGACTCGCGCGATCACACTGGCGCGGATGAGGTGCCGGACAACAACGCACTCGCTCTGCCTTGCACCCGGCTGCTCAGCATGACCGCCGCGGCCGCACAGAAAGCGGGGATCGTTCCGGCAAGTAATATTTGCTGCGGGTTCCATGCCATCGACAATAGGATGCCCACGAGCACCGGGCCGACGATTGAGCCAATACGGCCAACCCCTAACGCCCAGCCAAGGCCCGTGGATCGTATCTGCGTCGGATAGAAACTGGAGGCGATTGCAGCGAGGCCCGCTTGCGCGCCTTGGACGACGCAGCCTAAAAGCAGGGTCACCGTCATCACGAGCGGCAGCGAGAAAACGACGAAAGCCAGCAAGCCGATCAATAGCCCGCATAATCCGAACTCCCCCAGCATAATCGCATAGGTGCCAAAAACATTCATCAGGCGTCCTTGCATAAGACACCCAACGACGCCGCCCAGGCTGAATAGGGAAATGGCCGTCACTCCTGAGGACACGGGCAGGGCAGCTTGCCGCAGGAGCGCAGGCAGCCAATTTACTATGACGTATAAAATCAGGAGATTCATGAAATAGACGACCCACAATAGAATCGTCCCGACTAGGCGACCTTCATTAAACAGGTCCTTGACCGCAAGACCTCTGCGACGATGGTCCTGCGATACTGGGAAGTTGAAGCGCGTACCTGCCAGTTCAGGACAAATCCGCGTCATGATCGTGGCAATTTTCTGCGGAGCAACACCGCGTACGGTGAGAAACTCGACTGACTCAGGAAGCAATTCGATCAACACGAGGGAAAGCGCAAACGATAATAACCCGCCAAAGTAAAAGACCGATCGCCAGCCCCATTTGGGAATCATGACGGAGCTTATCAGGCCGCCAAGAAGGGGGCCGCTCGTCATCCCGCAGGCAACCGCAGTTACAGCAACGGAGCGCAGGCGTTCAGGCACGTATTCGGACGTCAGAGCAAAAACGTTGGGCAGCGCGCCCCCGAGCCCAAGGCCGGTCAAGAAGCGACAAAACAAGAGCTGGTCGAAGGATGTGGCACGGGCTGTAAGTGCGGAGAACGCCGCAAAAGTGAGCACCGAGAACACGATCGGCCATTTGCGACCCCATCGGTCGGCCACCGGACCCATAGTCATCGCGGCAATCAGCAAGCCGACTAACCCCGCTGCGAAAATGGGCCCGAAGGTCCCTAGTGGAATACCAAGAGTCTCCGCCATTGGGGGTGCGAGGAAACCGATGCTCTGTGAAACGAAGCCATCGAGAACTAGCACCAAGCCGCACAGGATCAGTACCGAGATTTGAAAACTGCTCAGTGGGAGCTCGTCTATTGTGCCTCTCACTGTGACCGCATGAGGCCGGCTATCCACGATCTCCCCCCCAACCCAGATCAAGCCCGAACTACCTCCACAGAACCGCCGCTTACGAGAGACTGTGTAGGCTTCCTATACTACGGCACTTGTCGTTTCAGGCCGAGAGCACGGTTCCTCGCAAACGACTGGGGTGCGGGTTCTGGCCCCCAGCTTACGACATTGTCGCGTGCGTAACGTGAAGCCTGGAATGCATATGGGATTCTACCCGTACGACAGAATTACTGCACGGGGAAAGCACCTGTAGTGGCGCGGAGGCGTCGCCGTGCCAGGAGACGGTGTTTGACCTGGTAGGTCTAGTTTGGATAATTATTAAGGACCCATGAACTCTCAACGACCGCCGGCGTTAGCATGCCAGAACGGCAGGAGGAAATTGATGCGGTTAAGGTGCACCTTCACAAACCGATGGTGGGTCGTGTTTGGCTCAACACTGGGCTTGCTGGTCGGTTCCGGCCCCATCTTGCTGTTCACATTTGGAGTTTTCTTAAAGCCAGTTACCGCCGCTTTTGGTTGGAACCGCGGAACCGTTGGCTCCGCTCTCGCGGTCTCACACACGCTCGGTGCGATTGCTACCCTGTTCGTCGGTAAACTCATCGACCGATGGGGGATTCGGCGCGTTACGCTTCCGTTCATCGCGGTGTTCTCGCTCACCGTTGCGGCCATATCTAGAACGCCTGCGAACCCGACCATCTTTCTGTTGTTCTATGCGGTGTCTGGTTTGGTTGGCAGTGTTCAGGCGCCGTTGCCCTATGCCAAAGCGATATCCGCTTGGTTCGATGCCCGTCGTGGTTTAGCGCTGGGAATCGCCATGGCCGGGGTGGGGCTTGGAGGGGCCTTGATGCCGCAACTTGCCCGCTTCTTGATTGCTGTGTTCGGATGGCGTGATGCATATGTCGGACTTGGACTGGTAACTTTTGCGGTGGCTTTTCCCGCTGTCGCCCTTTTCGTTCGCGAGCCATACATGCCGGCAGACAGCCGGGACCTGCCGGATGCGAACGCTGGCGCGGATCGGATCGCGACGAATCTGCCTGGGTCGAGCGCAGGCGAAGTCTTGACTGGATCGTTCAAGTTTTGGTTTATTCTGGCCGCGGTTTTCTTAGTCGCAACATCGGTGAACGGCATCATCGCACATATCGTGCCGTTGCTCACCGACCGCGGCGTCTCGGACGAGTTCGCCACGTTAGTCCTGACTGTATCCAGTCTCGCACTCATTGCCGGAATGATTCTGAGCGGCTATCTTCTGGACCGCTTTTTCGCACCCTACGTTGCCGCCTGGTTTTTTCTCCTGCCGTTGGCCGGAATTGCCTTCCTGGGAGCCGACTCCGGCGGAGCTGTTTCGTTACTCGCTGCCGTTTGCCTGGGGCTTGGAATCGGGTCCGAGCTAAATGTGGCGGCGTTTCTTGTGGGCAGGTATTTCGGACTCCGAACCTTCGGCGAGATATACGGATACCTTACAGCCGTATTTTTGTTCGGTTCGGGCCTCGGTCCGTGGGTGATGGGCGCGTGCTTTGATAGGACCGGCTCTTATAACCTGGCACTCGCTGGCTTCAGTTTGGCTCTTGTTGTCGCGAGCTTTTTAATCTCACGCCTTGGTGTCTATGCCTATCCCGAGAGCTCGGTCGGAAGGCAACAGGATTCCCCGCCTGCTGCAGTCGGAATCGAATAACAAGAGTGCTTTTGATTCGCGATTTCGACTCTCGCGCACGGCTGCTGTTATTAGGAATTTCTGTCTTTGAACCGAAACTCGGAAGACACAATCAACTTTGCGTAGGAACCGAAGCGCTCATCGCTCCAGCACGACTCCGGTTCCTCAGGTTCGTTTTCAAAAACGCGCAGCGTCTTATACGTAGTCGAGCGCTCGACGGGAACGCGTCCACCTGCTCGAATCCAGGACCGAATCTCCGCAGGGCGCAGATATTGGCCATGCGACGAACCGGCTGAAGTCGAAATACTTTCATTCATGAGCGTGCCGCCGAAATCGTTTACTCCCGCGCTGAGACATTCTTTTGCCAGTTCTGGTCCCTGTTTGACCCAGGCCACTTGAATATTTGTGATCCAGGGATCCAGCATTAGGCGCGAGATAGCATGCATCCGCAGGACGTCTTCGCGCGAAACGCTGGTACGGACTCCAGCGACTAACGACTTTTTGACCATCGGCGCCTCTGACGCGATGAAGCTGAGGGGCACAAATTCAGTAAAGCCGTGGGTCTCCTTCTGAATGGTTCGGATCAGAGCCAGGTGCTTGGCCCGGTCCAGAGGCGTTTCGACGTGGCCATACATGATCGTGCAAGTGGTCGGAATACCGAGCTTGTGAGCGCTGCAAATGACGTCGATCCAGTCGCGAGTTGAAATTCGGCCGGGAGAAATAACGTCGCGCACCCGCTCGTCCAGAATCTCGGCCGAGGTTCCGGGAAGCGAGCCCAGTCCGACGTCCTTGAGTGCCGCAAGGTACTCTGCAATCGTGCATCCGGAAAGGGTCGCGCCATACAAGACTTCTTCAGGCGAAAAGGCGTGGACGTGAATTTCCGGCACCTCCCGCTTGATCGCCGCACATAGATCGATGTAGAACGATCCCTTCATTTGCGGGGCCAGACCGGCCTGAATGCAAACCTCAGTGGCGCCAAGTTCCCAGGCCTCGCGCGTGCGGCGGAGAACTTCCTCGAGGGGCAAGAAGTAGCCCTGCTCGGCGCGATGGCCGCGGCTGAAGGCGCAGAAACCGCAACGCTTGACGCACACATTGGTGAAGTTGATGTTGCGGTTGACGACGTAGGTGACGCGATCGCCCACCCTGCGCCGCCGCAGGTCATCTGCCGCCGCTAGCAGCCGGTCCAGCGACTCGCCTTCGGCGCTGAAAAGCTCCGCGGCCTCTTGAGCCGAGAGTTCGCCTCCCGCAATTGTCCGGTCGAGGGTCGCGTCCAGCGTCATGCGGCCTCCCGATCTCTGCGTACCAGGCCCGCGTCGTCCATCCAAACGAGTGCCTGGCGGCGCAGATTATCCGGCGTCCAGCCAGCGTCGCGTATGTATTCGGGGTAAACGGTAAGCCTCTCGCGCAGCTCGAACCCCGCTCTCTCCGTCACCTGCCCCAGAGTCGCAATCTCCGGCCAGGCCGCCTCCGGATTGATGAAATCACGCGTGACCGGAGAAATTCCGCCCCAGTCGTTGATGCCAGCATTCAGAAAGAAAGCGTATTCGCGCGAAAGGTTGGGTGGCACCTGAAGGTTCACGGAATCCCCAAGAATGAGCCGGGCCACCGCGGCGGTTCGGGCGATGTCCAAAGCTGTAGGTTCGGGCCTGCCGGCGAAAAGCGTATCGGCCTTCGCGCGAAAGTTCTGGACGATCACTTCCTGAACGTGCCCGTAGTTCTCGTGGAGTTCACGAATGGCAAAAAGCGCGTCCACTCGCTCGTCGAGAGTTTCACCAATGCCGATCAGGATTCCCGTTGTGAATGGAATGCGGAGTTCTCCCGCGGTCTTGAGAGCCTCCAGCCTGACTTCGGGAACTTTGTCTGGGCAGCGATGATGCGCCTCGCCGGGCGCCAGCAACCGCCGGCTGGTGGTTTCCAGCATCATGCCCATGCTTGCGTTGACGGGCTGCAACTGCTCCATTTCTTCCCGCGAGAGAACGCCGGCATTGGCATGAGGCAGCAAGCCGGTTTCTTCGAGCACCAGCTGACACATCGCCTGCAAATACTCGATCGTGGAGCGCAGCCCGCGTCGCTCCAACCATTCGCGATACTCCGGATAGCGCAGCTCGGGTTTGTCTCCCAAGCTGAACAGCGCCTCCTTGCATCCGGCCTTTCTAGCGGCGCGCGCCACGACGAGTACTTCGTCCGGCGTCATGGAGTGCGCTTGGCCGTCGCCGGGCTCGCGCGCGAAAGTGCAGTAGGCACAGCGATCGCGGCAGAGATTCGTCAAGGGAATAAAAACCTTGCGCGAATAGGTAACGACCCTGCCGGTGCGGGAGTCGCGAAGCGAGCTCGCTTCCTTCAGGAGTTGCTCTAGGTCGTCGCCGGCGGAGCGAATCAGCCGGCAAGCGTGATCCCGGGAAATGCCCGTTCTGGAAAGCACAGGTTCAGTTTAGCCCAAGAGCGTGTTCGGGTTCGATCTTGTAGATCACGCGTATCTCGCCCGCGGCGCGGTAAGGATAAGTCTCCTGGCCGAGGTATTTCTTGGCCAGCTTGTCGATGTGCGCATCGGCGCCCTGCTCCGTAATATCGACAACGCGCCCGCGAATCGACAGATGACGGTAAGGATTCTCGGGATCGAGAAGGTCCAATCCAACGCGCGGATCGCGCCGCATATTCTTATCTTTGACGCGGCCTTTCGCACTGTTGATCAGAATGCGCCGTCCATCATAATCGACCCAGACGGGCGACACCTGCGGGCTCCCGTCCGGCATCAACGTAGCAAGTTGGGCGAACGCTTTCTTCTGGAACAAGTCGAGATATTTGTCTGGGATCGCAGCCACGTTGGGTCTCCCCTCTGAATTATTCATAGTGTACACTAAGCGTCCTCGACCGGTACGAGCTATTTGGGGAGCATGCGTGCAGCAAATCGTTGCAGTGGTCGGGGGACAGGAAAGCTCGGCTGCGCTGCCTATCACCTTGAATCCTAGACACAAGGTAAAGAATTCCGGGGTGAGGTTCACCGCGCTCGGGCTGGGTGCAGTTCACCGATGAGCCCCGGTTCGGTGGTCGCACTCGCGGGCGGGGTGGGAGCCGCGCGTTTTCTCAGCGGGTTGACCCGCGTGCTGCTGCCTGAGCGCGTTTTCATCGTCGGCAATACCGCGGATGATGCGGAAATCCACGGGCTCCATGTCTCCCCCGATCTGGACACTGTAACCTACACCTTGGCCGGCATGGATGACCCGAAGCGTGGCTGGGGCATCCGTGGCGACCGCTTCCAGTGCCTGGAGGCGCTGGGCCGGTTCGGGACGGACACGTGGTTCCAACTTGGCGATCGGGATCTGGCAACGCATCTCTACCGCACCGAGCGCCTGCGCCAAGGCGCGAGGCTTACCGATATCACCTTGGAGATAACGGCGGCCCTGGGCGTGCGCGCGAAGATCGTTCCCATGTCGGATGATCGCGTGCGCACGCGCATATGCACGCCCGCGGGCGAGCTCGAGTTCCAGACCTACTTCGTCAAACGCCGCGCGAGCGATCGGGTTGCCGGCGTGCGCTTCGAGGGCGCTTCGGAGGCAGCACCCGCTCCGGGCGTACTCGAAGCGATCGCAGGCGCCGAAGCTATCATCGTGTGCCCCTCCAACCCGTTTATCAGCATCGGACCGATTCTGGCTGTTCGAGGCATACGAGAACAGCTTCGCAGCAAGCGGCATCGAGTGGCGGCCATTTCGCCGATCGTGGGCGGACGTGCACTGAAGGGGCCCGCGGCGGATATGATGAAAAGCATGCACCTGCGGCCTGCCGCCGATGAAGTCGCGCAATTGTATGCGGATTTCGTCAGCGTATTCGTGTTGGACGCAGTGGACCGGAAGCAGGCCACTCTGGTGGAAAAGCTTGGGATGCGGCCCGTTGTGACGAATACCATCATGCGCGGTCTACGGGAGAGAAAATCTCTCGCGAGGGTTGTTGTCCGCGAACTGGGGATCGACGCGTGATATTCGCCATCTTGCCGGTCAAGAATCCGCAAAACGCCAAGCAGCGGCTGAGTGGATTTCTTTCCGCGGCGCAGCGCGAAACGCTGGCTCGGATCTTGTACAAGCAAACGCTTGCGGCGTTGCTCCAGGCGGAGGGCATCGACCAGGTAGCCGTGGTGACGAGCGATCCCGACGTCGCCGAACACGCCCGTCGCTCCGGCACGCTGGTCTTTGATGAAAATGAGCAACGGAGTCACAGCGTGTCCGCGGATGCAGCGTGTTTGCGGGCCATCGAGTTGGGGGCCACTACGGTGTTGCTGGTTCCGATTGACGTGCCGCTCGTGACGCCCGCCGATTTCAGCCGCCTTGCTGCCGCTGCGCGGCCCGGATCGATGCCCGGTTTGATCGTTGTGCCCTCCGCTGACGGGACCGGCACGAATGCGCTGGCGCGCACGCCGCCGGATGTGATTGAGAGCCGTTTCGGCCCGGGCAGTTGTCGCGCGCATCTCGATCAGGCGCGCTCGAAAGGCGTTCACGCCGAGCTGTTCCGCCTGCGTGGGCTGATGTTCGATATCGACACGCCGGAAGACGTGGCCGAGCTCCTTGCCGGCTCGCACGACAGCGACGTGTCCCTCTTTCTGCGAACCGTATGCGCATTGAAATAGTCGCGCTCTCGAATTTGCCGGAAGTGCGTCGCGGCGACGATCTGGCCGCGCTCATTCGCGATCGAGCGAACAAGGAGCAACAGCCGATCGACCGTTCCGTTGCTCTCGCGGTCGCCCAGAAAATCGTTTCCAAAGCGGAAGGCTCGGTGGCTGATCTGCGGGAAATTCAGCCGTCGCCTCTCGCCCGATCCTGGGCGAGCGAGTGGGGCAAGGATCCGCGCTTGGTCGAACTGATCCTGTCGCAATCCAGGCGAATCCTGAAAATGGACCGTGGCGTCCTCATAACCGAAACTCGCCTCGGCCACGTTTGCGCGAACGCGGGCGTGGACCAATCGAACGTGGAAGGTGATGACTTTGCTACGGTCTTGCCGAAGGATCCCGATGCTTCTGCTGAGCGCCTGCGGAAGGAATTGGGGTGCGGCGCCGTCATCGTGACCGACACGTTCGGGCGGCCTTGGCGCGAGGGACTCGTGGATGTCGCCATCGGCGTCGCGGGGCTCGATCCGCTCGAAGACTACCGGGGATCCGCAGACCGCCGCGGCCGGAAACTTACCGGCACAATCGTGGCCGTTGCGGATCAGCTTGCCGCTGCGGCCGGCATCTTGATGCGCAAGCCCGTCGGATGTCCGGTGGTGCTGTTGCGCGGATTCGCTTGGAAAGCAGCCCAAGGTTCGGCGCGCGCGCTGATCCGCATTCCAGAACAGGATTTGTTCCGCTGACCTGCTGGAGGCATGAATTTGCCGCTCTCAGCGAACCCTGTACGGTCCACCCTCACCGCGCGGTCATTCTGAGCGGAGTGGCCGGACTTTTCCGCGTTCCGCTTTTCGGAACGTCCAGCCACGCAGTCGAAGAATCTCTCTGAGGGGTGTTTCGCTGGACGGGTGTTACATGCCCAATGGGCCCAGGCGAATTGGGTGCGGCTTCAACCGCGTTGCTCCTGGTCAGGGCACGCTTTTTTTGGCCGCGCCGCGTGCGAATTCGTCAGGGCACGGTTTTAACCGTGCCGCTCAAGTCTCGGAAGGAAAGGGGCTTTAGCCCCTGAGGTACGGTTGTGGTGCCGAACCTCACGTATCTCGAATTTCGGAAACGCAACACTACATGCGGTCGGACGGGTGGCCGCACCTTGACGCGGGGTTGCAATTGCGGGTGCCCTGTCCCCGGCTTGGCCGGGGGCAGGGTTTTTCGCCTGGCGAGTGGCGCAGGCTTAATGCGCTAAGACGAATTGGTGCCCCACCTTTTTGCAAGGGCGCGGGTTTTTCTTCTCGACTCTCCTACCCCCTCCAGATGTTTCCCGCGCGCGGCTGTATACTCATACGTAAACTTCCTTGCCTGGCATGATATAATGTTCTATGTTCGCGGCAAGGCACTTGAGCGTCAGGCTCCCGCCTCGCACGGCGGGTGCTGCCAGAATGCGCGGCGCTCGCGCAGCAAGAAGGTCCACCGTCCGCGCCCCGATGACTCCGGGAACCTGCCCCTGCCGCACCACCGCTCTCTCTCGCTCCCTTGTAAGAGACTCGCTCCTTGTTTTCAGCAGCTTGCGCACTCTTCTCGCGCTCTTTTGCGCTCTTCAAAAGGTCAACCTACTTATTTTCAAGCGCCTGCGTACTCCTTGCAAAAATGCCCCGGGTGGGGGTCCAGAGAAAGTAAGAAAGCCGCTCCGCGAGTTTCGGCGGGCGGCTAACTCTTTCAGAATCAGACTCTTGTCGAATAGAACAGAGCAACTCCCATGGAATGATACTCTTACGCGAAAAATGGGGGTGGGGTTACCCTCATCCGAAACACTTACCGAAACCCCCGAGGCGAATTCCCCGGCCCATGCAGGCGCCGGTAAGGCGCGCTGCGGTCGACTTGGTCGAGCTTACGGCGGTAAGCAAGTCGAGCTTTCGCGCGGGAACTTCAAGTAGAATGGCGGGCGCAACCGAAAGCTTTTCACGATGACTAAAGTGACTGCATCTTCGCGCATCGATCAACTTTTGGAGATGAATCGCGCGGCCGGGCTCGGCGGCGGAAAGGAGCGCATCGAGCGGCAGAAAGCTGACGGCAAGCTGACCGCCCGGGAGCGGATCTCGACGCTTTTGGACAAGGACTCCTTTGAAGAGATGGGCAGGTTCGTCAAGCACCGCTGCCTCGATTTCGGCATGCAGGAACAGCAGTATCCGGGCGATGGCGTCGTCGCGGGCTATGGCCGCATCGATGGCCGCCTTGTGTATGTTTTTGCCCAGGATTTTACCGTTTTTGGCGGTTCTCTGAGCGAAACCAACGCGCAAAAAATTTGCAAGATCATGGATCTCGCGATGAAGATGGGCGCGCCGGTCATTGGACTGAACGATTCGGGTGGCGCCAGGATTCAGGAAGGCGTCGTTTCGCTGGGAGGCTATGCGGACATCTTCCTGCGGAACACCGTCGTCTCGGGCGTGATTCCGCAGATTTCCGCCATCATGGGACCCTGCGCCGGAGGCGCTGTTTATTCACCGGCGATCACCGATTTCATCGCCATGGTCGATAAAACCAGCTACATGTTTGTCACCGGTCCTGATGTGATTAAGACCGTGACCCACGAGGAAGTCACCAAGGAAGAGCTGGGCGGCGCTATGACGCATAACAGCAAGAGCGGCGTCGCGCATTTCATGGCTCGCAATGACGAGGAATGTCTTTTGCTATTGCGGGAGTTGCTCTCGTTCATTCCGTCGAACAACATGGAGGACCCGCCGCGCCGGCCCACGAGCGATCCATGGGATCGTGTGGAAGAATCGCTGAACACGATGGTACCCGCGGAGTCGAATATTCCTTACGACATCAAGGGCATCATCCACGCTGTGGTCGACGATAACTACTTCTTTGAGGTGCAGGAGCACTACGCGAAGAATCTGGTCATCGGATTCGGCCGTTTGGATGGACGACCGGTGGGTATCGTCGCCAACCAGCCGGCCTACCTAGCTGGATGTTTGGATATCGCCGGATCGGTCAAAGGCGCGCGCTTTGTTCGTTTCTGCGATGCGTTCAATATTCCGCTAGTCACATTTGAAGATGTTCCGGGATTTCTGCCGGGAACGAACCAGGAATTTGGCGGTATTATCAAGCACGGCGCGAAACTGCTCTTCGCATTTTCCGAAGCCACCGTGCCCAAACTTACCGTCATCACCCGCAAGGCCTATGGAGGCGCCTACTGTGTGATGGCGAGCAAGCATATTCGCACGGACGTAAATTTTGCGTACCCCACGGCTGAAATCGCCGTCATGGGCCCGGAGGGCGCGGTGAATATCATTTATCGCCGCGAGCTATTGGCGGCGAAGGACTTGAACGAAAAGCGTCAAGAGAAGGTCCAGGAGTTCCGGGAGAAATTTGCGAATCCTTATATCGCCGCCGAACACGGCTTCATCGACGAAGTCATCGAGCCGAAATACACTCGCCGGAAGCTGATTATCGCGCTGCGGATGCTCGACACGAAGCGCGATAGCAACCCCCCTAAGAAACATGGGAACATCCCGCTATAGGGGGGAGGGATACTAAGATGCTTCAATCCTTAAACGCCGGCATAACCTCTTTGGCAAACCAATCGATCTTGCGCTTCCGTTCCGGCCACCGTCCGACCATGAACTGAAGAGCCATGTGTTGAACGCCGACATTCTCAAATGCTTTCAGCGCGGCGATGAGTTGCTCGGGGTTGCCCTTGAGCTCGTCTTCGTGTTGAGGCACCGCTTGTTCGGTGATCTCGACGGGCCGGCAGCAACATAGTTGTGGAGGGAGTGGCCTGCCGACCTGCGCGGCAATCTTCTTCACGTTGTCGTATTTGGCGGCGAGTTCTTGAGCCGTGATACTTACGTGGTAGGAGAACCAGGCGTCCGCATATGTGGCTGCCCGCTTTACGGCGGCGTCGCTTTCTCCGCCCGTCCAGATCGGGAAGCGAGGTTTCTGAACCGGCTTGGGGCTTACCGCCAAGGCAGCGAATTTGTAATGTTTCCCTTGGAAGCTTGGCCTTTCCGTTTTCCACAGAAGGTCGAAGATCTGAAGTTGCTCGTTGGCCATGGCCCCTCGTTTATGGTAGTCCACACCCAACGACTCAAACTCTTCGACCATCCAGCCGATGCCGACGCCGAGGATTAGTCGTCCGTTGGAAAGCGTATCGATGGAGGTGGCAACCCTTGCGGTGTAGAGCGGGTGGCGATACGGTAAGACGGCGACGCTGATACCCAGCCTGACCTTCTTCGTAGCCCCGGACAAGAATGCCAAGCAGGTGAAAGGCTCCAAGAATGGAACGTCCGGGGGTACGAAGGACTGCCATTGCTGGTTCTCTTTATATGGGTAAGCGGTGTTCACTTCCCACGGATTGACCAGGCGTTCCGCAGCCCATACGGCATCGTATCCCAGATTCTCGGCTTGCTGCGCCGCTTCGGTCAGAACTTCAGGGACTGCCGCCCGCCCCGAGACGGGCAGAAACACTCCAAATTTCATTCGGACTGCCTCCATTTGATATGGACGAATCGCCTGGAATCAGCGAGTTTCTCAATCATTCCACGCGATCAGCCGGGCGGGAAAGGAAGCTCTCGGCCGACGGCCTCAGACTATACCGATGCGTTGCGTCTCGCGCAAGTGTATCCGCAGGGCGACACCGCGTATCGCCTGGGGCGGTCGTCCCAGCAAGTCTTATAATCAAGCGGGGCCCCCAAAAAGCTGGTAGTGTCCTAATCTGGGAAATTAGGACACTACCAAAACGCTATGAGCCGTGCAATCTTTAGCGAGAGTGAGCGAGATTTTTTGGCCAGAATGCGCGTGGGTAGGCTAGCGACGGCCGACGCTGCGGGTCAGCCGAATGTCCTACCGATCGTCTTCGCGGTAGACGATCGAAGGCTTTACACTCCTGTGGACAGCAAGCCGAAGCGCGTCGAGCCGCGCCAATTGAGGCGCGTCCGCAACCTGCTGGCCAATCCGAGAGTCGCCGTCGTAGTAGATGATTACCACGAGAACTGGGCCCATCTGGCGTGGGTGCTCGTGACGGGTCGAGCAGAGATTCTCGAGCGCGGCGATGTATACGCGGCGGGTATAGGGTTGTTGCGGGACAAATACACCCAATATCACGCGATGCCGTTGGAAAATCGCCTTCTGATCGCAATCACGCCGCTGCGCGTGACGAGTTGGGGAACTTTTCCAAGAGGGTAGGACGGCTCGCTGCTATCGCGGCAACCCGCTGAGACGTATCCCCGATCCCTTTACCTTGTGGCGAATATTCAGGCGAATCAGGATAGAGGTCAGCCCTTCCACCACACGAGCGCTCTCGGCAGGTCCAGCATCGTAGGTCTGCAAGCCCATTTGGGCCACTAAGGCCATGACCGTTTTCTTGGCTTGGGCATCATTACCGCACAGCAGCACATCGCAGTCGATGAAGTGCTTGGGATCGCGAAGCAAATGGGCCGCAACATTTTGGAACGCGGCCACAACCTTGGTCGCAGGACCGAGAAACTCTTGTGCTTCTTCGGTTGCCGAGCCTGCTGGGGGCATTTTCATGCGGCGCGGATTTTCGGGGTCCAAAGGCACCGACACGTCGATGAAGATCTTGCCTTGCACCTGAGCCTTGATGCTCTCGAGTGTGCTGAGGTGCGCCGTGTAGGGAACCGTCAGGACCGCTATTTCCGCCGCCTCGGCTGCCTCAACATTATCCAAACCGCGGATCCGCGATCCACCGAGCTCTGCATTGAGTTCGAACGCGACCTTCTCAGCTCGCTCCCGGCTGCGCGAACCGATGATCACCTCTTCTCCAGCCATGGTCCAGCGCAACGCCAGTCCTGGTCCCTGTTCTCCCGTGCCGCCTAAGATCGCAATCCTCACGTTCTTCTCCTCTTTTGTTGGAAACTCCGCAGCCCGAGGACTCGTCGAGCCGGCACCAACACACACGAATCAACAATGCGTCGCCGGGATTTGACGGGACGCAGTCCACGCTACCTTACTCAACCGTGGCGAGCAAATCACCCGATGTCACAGCAGCACCTTCCGCTACTTCCAGCTTCCGCACGACGCCTTTCTTGGGAGATTGGATTTCATTCTGCATTTTCATGGCTTCGACGACTAGGATGCCTTGATTCGCACGCACCTCGGCGCCCTCTGCGACTAAGAGCTTGACCACTATGCCCGGCATTGGCGCTCGGATCTGGGCGGCGCCGGTGTGTCCATGCTGGGCGGCTCGCCTGAGGGCAGTACGCGCGTCGACAATCTCCACATCAATCCGCTCTCCTGACAGCGAGATCGCATAGCCTCCCGCACTTTCGGTTACACCAATCTCCAGCGATTGATGGTTCCAGTTAAACCAATAGATTCCGGGTTCAACGCGTTTGCCTTGAAGCTTGTATGAGCGTCCATCGATTTCGGCCTCGATCCGCCCAGACTCTATCCGCTTCAGCTCGATCTCGAGACGCTGCCCTTGAACGATCGCGGAGTACTTCATCAGGTTCTCATCGCCCGGCGCCGGCCGTCCATTTTCCACAGACTTTGGGTTTGTTTTGAGGTTTCCAATGGGGCCGCCGAGATTTCGGAATGGAAAACCGCCGCGGCGAGCGCTGCGAGGTCACGATTGAGGTTCGAGAGGGGAGACTCCGCCGTCCGACTTTGGAGCCAACCATCGATAAAGCCCGTATCGAAATCGCCCGTTCGAAAATCCGGGAGGTTCAATATCTCCAGAAAAAACGAGATGTTGGTTTTGATTCCTTCGACGCGATACTCGCCCAGGGCGCGCTTCATCCGGTCAATTGCTTCATTGCGAGTCGCGCCCCAGGCCACCAGTTTGGATATCAGAGGGTCGTAATGAATGGGGACGGTCCACCCCTCGTAAACTCCTCCGTCATCGCGGATGCCGGGACCCGCTGGAGCGCGAAGCGCCGTAATCTTGCCCGGAGATGGGAAGAAGTTATCGGAAGGATCTTCTGCGTAGATGCGGCATTCGATGGCGGAGCCGCGCATCGTGATATCTTCCTGCCGGAGCGCGAGCTTTTCGCCATTCGCGATACGAATCTGATCCTTCACCAGATCGAGGCCAGTAACCATTTCCGTTACCGGATGCTCAACCTGAAGCCGAGTGTTCATTTCGAGAAAGTAGAACCGGCGGCTTCGATCGACAAGAAACTCGACTGTGCCCGCATTGTAGTATTGCGCCGCCTTGACGACGTTCAATGCGGCTTCACCCATACGGCGCCGAAGGTCGGCATCCATAATCGGCGAAGGGCATTCCTCAATCACCTTCTGGTGTCGGCGCTGTATGGTGCATTCCCGCTCACCCGCATAGATCGCCGCTCCATGACGGTCCGCCAGGACCTGAATCTCCACGTGGCGCGGCCTTTCGACGAACTTTTCGATGTAAATCGCATCGTCCCCAAACGCGGCGAGCGCTTCCGACCGTGTATTCCGCAGCGCACTTTCCAATTCATCTTGAGAACGCACGAAACGGAGCCCTTTGCCTCCGCCTCCCCCCGATGCCTTCAACATGATCGGATAGCCAATCGAAGCAGCAGTCGCTCGCGCTTCCGCATCGGAGGTAATCGGATCGAGCGTGCCTGGCACCATCTCGACGCCGTATCGAGCCGCCGCCCGCCGCGCCTCCACCTTGGACCCCATGAGAGCGATCGAAGCCGGCGATGGTCCGACGAACGTGATGCCCGCCTCCTCGCAGGCCTTCGCGAACAGTGCATTCTCAGCCAGGAATCCGTATCCGGGATGAACCGCGTCCGCGTGGGCTCGTTTGGCGACATCGAGAATCTTTTCGATGACGAGGTAACTTTCTCGCGCCGGAGACGACCCAATTGGGTACGCCTCGTTCGCCATGCGTACATGAAGCGCTCCGAAATCCGCTTCCGAGTAAACCGCGACTGTTCGGATCCCCAAATCGCGGCAGGCTCGAATCACGCGAACTGCAATCTCACCCCGATTAGCGACAAGAATTTTCTTGAACATAGTAGAGTTATCACTTCAACGAAACACGTCTCGGGCCACGATTCGGGCGCTATGATAATCGAGCATGGGAAATCGGGTATCAAAAAAATCGTGATCGAGCCGCGGGCCGTTCAACTCGCTCGGATCCCTTGCGCTGTGAAACGAAATGCTATAACGTGGGTGGTTAAGTCTAGTGGTTTTCTCCTTATCGATCTTCGCTCCGATCTGGAGGCATAGTGAGTCGCTCCCGCAGACCTCTCGATGGTATAAGAGTGCTGAGTTTCGAAATTCAAGTGGCCGGGCCTTACTGTACCATGATGCTGGCCGATCAGGGAGCCAGTGTTATCAAGGTTGAGCGCCCGGAGGGCGGTGACGTTGCTCGCGGCGGCGCACCGAAAATCAAAAACGATAAAGGAGAAACTCAAAGCGGATATTTTCTGCGGTTCAATCGCAACAAACGTAGTTTGACGCTCAATCTCAAGAGCGATCGGGGCCGCCAGCTTTTTCGTGATTTGGCCCGGAAGTCAGATGTCGTCGTCGAAAACTTCAGGCCCGGCTTGCTGGACGAAATGGGTCTCGGCTACAAGGCGCTTTCAGAACTCAATCCCGGCCTGATTTACGCTTGCATCTCCGGTTTCGGCAGTCTGGAGGGCTACCTTGGCCCGTACAGCAAACGGCCCGCCTATGACATCGTGGCTCAGGCAATGGGCGGACTGATGCACACTTGTGGTCAGGCTGACGGCCCACCAACATGGTTGGGGGTCGCTTTAGGCGACATCGCTTCGGGTATGCAAGCGGCTTACGCTATTATGCTCGCGCTTTATCAAAGAATTCAAACCGGTCGAGGCCAGTACATTGATGTTTCGATGTATGACACCATCATCGGCTTGGCGGAGCGTTCCGTCACAGCCTATTCGCTGACCGGACATACGCTTGTACGCGGCCGCGAGCCATATATGGCGCCATGGGGTCCTTTCGAATGCCGCGACGGCTGGATTGGTCTGATCGTCGCGACCGAAGGTGATTGGACCAAGTTTTGCCAAGCTATCGAGCGGCCGGATATTGTTGGGCGCGCAGGCGCGACCTCCGGTCCGGAGCGCGCCAAGAATATGTCCGGCTGGCTTGGGGAGATTATCAATGACTGGTTCCGCCGTCACACCAAAGGAGAAGCCACTGAGAAGCTACTCGCCGTTGGGTTGCCAATCGGTCCAGTACAGAATGCCAAGGAAATTTTTGATTGCCCGCACGTCGCGGCACGGCAGTTGTTGATTGACGTGCCTGATCCAATCCTCGGCTCGGTCAAGCTTGTAGGCCCTGTAGCGCGGCTGTCCGGCGAAGCGGCGCCGCTGACCAACCCTGCCCCGCTGCTGGGTCAACATAACGCCGAAATCCTCACCGAACTTCTGGGTTACACAGAAGATCAAGTTGGGGAGCTGAAGCAGGAGGCCATTATTTAGAGCCTGGGAACCCTCGTGTAAAAATACGGAACTCTGGATTGCGAATTTTTCATTCGCATTGCACGCGGTTTCAACAGCGAATCCTGGAAAGCAGCCTGCTGCTAAGGAGAGTCTTTGTGAGTCAGAAGGAAGTGGTCGTAATCAGCGCGGTCCGGAGTCCTTTCGGGAAATTCGGCGGTGTCCTCAAGGATTTTACCTTACCTAAGCTTGGCGGCCTGGTGGTGGCCGAGGCTATCCGGCGAGCCGGTATACCTCCGGATGATGTGGAAGAGGTAGCCACCGGAGTCAACCTGCCTGGTGCGGACCGTTCTATCGCGCGCCAGCTTTTAATCGAGGCGAAGATATCCCCCAACAGAGTGGCTTACACCGTTGACCGGGCCTGCTGTTCCTCGATGGCCGCGATCAATATGGCGTCACGTTCTATCCGGCTTGGGGAAGCGAAGATCGCAGTAGCGGGAGGCACCGAGAACATGAGCAAGGTGCCTTACTTTCTAACAGGCCTTCGCTGGGGGAATCGACTCGGTGACGTCAACCTCAAAGATCAGTTGGTAATCGCCTGTCCGATGACCGGCAAGCCCCGCGCTGTTCAGGCCGGTGAAGAAGCCGTTGAATTTGGTGTTGGCCGCGAGGAACAGGATTGTTGGGCATGGCGCAGTCATCAGAAATATTTCAACGCCAAAGAGTCGGGCAAATTCAAAGATGAGTTGATATCCATTGAAGCCCCGCAAGAACGGGGTAAGCCGATTCTAGTTGCGGAAGACGAATCGCCTCGATCCGACAGCACGCTGGAAGGACTAGCCAAACTGCCCACGCTTTATGGCAGCGCCACGGTTACAGCCGGCAATGCGCCCGGTCTGAGCACGGGGGCGTCGGCGCTGTTGATAATGTCTACCGAAGAGGCCGAACGGCGAAACAAGCGGCCTTTGGCGACCCTGATGGGTTGGGCCATGGCATCCGGTCATCCCGACAAGATCGCTTCCATACCAGCCGAATCCGCCCGGTTAGCCTTGGAAAAGGTGGGAATGACGATTGAGGACATAGATCTGGTTGAAATCAACGAAGCCTTTGCCGCTGTGCCATTGGTCTCGACCCTAGTTATGGCTGGCCGCAACCGGGAAAAGGCCGAAGCCATTCGAGCAAAGACCAACGTGAACGGTGGTGCGATCGCTATCGGCCATCCCACTGGAGCAACCGCCGGACGAATGGTCACGACCCTGATCTACGAACTGCGTCGCCGCCGGCGGGAGAGCGGCAACAATCGGCCTTACTATGGTTTAGCCACTCTGTGCGGCGGTATCGGCGAGGGTGAAGCCGTGATTGTCAAAGTGGATAACTAGGCAACTGAGGGCAGCGTGAGCAACGAAAAGGTAACGGTCTCGGATGCCGACTTAACCAGTAAATCGGACTGGGAAGCGAAAATCTTGGCTCCCCACTCGGAGACCGAAGCAGAACGGCGCGCGAGCTTCACGACCAGCTCCGGCGTGCCGCTCGAGCGAGTCTACACGTTCGAGGACGTGCCGACCGATAGTGTCGGCGACCGAGCGCGTTTGGGCTATCCTGGGGCCTATCCGTTTACTCGCGGCATCACGCCGACGATGTATCGCAGCAATTTTTGGGTCATGGGCATGTACTCCGGTTACGGGTCGGCGGAGGAAGCCAACGAACGCTATCGGGCCCTCCTGGATCGCGGTCAGACCGGCTTTTCCATAGCTCTGGACCTTCCCACTCAGTGCGGGTACGACGCCGATCATCCCCTCGCATCCGGTGAAGTCGGTGTGACCGGCGTCCATATCGGTTCGCTGGCCGACATGGAACGGCTGTTCGAAGGCATTCCGCTGGAAAAGGTACGCCAGATTCGGACCACCGCCAACGCCGTTGGCCCGATTATCAGCGCGATGTACGTTGCCGCTTTTGAAAAGAGAGGCGTGAACCCCCGCAACACCCGGATGTTTATTCAGAATGATGTTCTCAAGGAGTATATTGCCCGCGGCACTTACATCTTCCCCCCCGAAGCGGGGCTTAAGTTATCGGCGGATGTCATCGAGTATTGCGCCCGCCATCTGCAAGCTTGGACGCCGCTCGCGATGAGCGGCTATCACATCCGCGACAGCGGTAGCACGGCGGCCCAGGAATTGGCTTTCACCTTTGCCAATGGCTTGGCGTATATCGACGAGGTGCGGCAGCGCGGCTTGAATATCGATGCGTTTGCTCCCCAAATTTGGACCTTCCTTGGAGGGGGAATTGACTTTCTGGAGGAAGTCGCCAAATTCCGGGCGGCGCGGCGTGTATGGGCCAAGTTAATGCGCGAGCGGTATGCCGCTCGAAATCCCGAAACGATGAAGTTGAAGATTTTCGCCTATACATTGGGCGGAAATCTGGCCGCGCAGCAGCCCTTGAACAACATCGCTCGCGTCGCGATCGAAACCCTGGCCGCGGTGCTGGGAGGTGTGCAAACGATCGCGACTTCATCTTACGACGAAGCTTACTCCATCCCCACCGAAGAAGCCGCCACCATCGCCCTACGTACTCAGCAGATTGTGGCTCACGAGGCCGGAGTGACAGGCACCGTCGACGCTCTGGGTGGCTCGTACGCCATCGAGTCATTGACCGATGCCATCGAGCATGAGGTTTGTCAATATCTCGACAAGATCGCGGCGCTCGGTGGAGCGGTTCGGTGCATCGAAAACGGCTACTACCATCGGGAATTGGCCGAGGCGGCTTACCGCTATCAGCGCCAGATCGAAAGCAAAGAAAGGATATTGGTTGGGCTCAATAGCTTTCAGGACGAGCGATCGCAAGGAATTCCGGTGTTTAAAGGTAATCCCGAAATGGAAGCGCACCAGGTTCAGCGGCTGCGGACGCTCCGGCAGCAACGCAACAATGTTTTGGTGCAACAAAGCTTGGCTGATGTGGCCGGCGCCGCTCGGGGAAAGGAAAACCTCTTGCCAGCGTTGATCGAATGTGTAAAGACTTATGCCACGGTCGGTGAAATTTGCGAAACGCTCCGAGCCGTATACGGCGTGTACGAACCTAGTCACGTGGTCTGACAGAAGGAATACCCATGGATTATTCTAGTTTTCACAATATTCAGTTCGAGCGTCGCGAGAACGGCATTCTGTGGATGACCCTGAGCCGGCCGGACAAGCTGAATACGGCCGACGCCGGTTTGCACCAGGCATTCGCCGACATCTGGCTTGTCATTGATCGCGACCCGGATGTCCGCGTCGCAGTGGTTACGGGTTCAGGCAGAGCGTTTTCAGCCGGAGGCGACCTGGACAGAATCAAAAACGCGCACGGCAATTACGAAGAAGTGGTCACTATCTTTGAGGAAACCCGCAACATCGTCTACAACATGTTGCATTGTTCCAAACCGATCATTTCAGCTGTCAACGGTGTGGCAGTTGGAGCCGGCGTCGTTGTCGCCCTGCTATCCGACATCAGCATCATGGCCGAAAGCGCCCGCCTGGCGGACGGACATACCAAGATGGGATGGGCGGCGGGCGATCACGCGGCCATTATATGGCCGCTGTTGTGCGGCATGGCGAAGGCGAAGTATTACTTGATGACTTCCAACTTCATCGACGGCCGGGAGGCGGAGCGGATTGGCTTGGTCAGCCTCTGCGTAGAAGATGACCGCCTGGCCGATAAGGCCATGGAAGTGGCGACGACAATCGCGACAGGATCGCGGGACGCGATCAAATTCACGAAACGCGTGCTCAACCAATGGCTTCTCCAAGCCGGACCGATTTTTGATCATTCTCTGGTTCTGGAGATGATGGGCTTCTTCAGCCCGGATCTTTTGGCCGGACTGGAAGGCCTCCGAAACAAGCGACCTGCCGTGTTCCCATCTAACGAAAAGAGACAGTGATATTCCCGTGAAAATCAGCGACCTACCGCTACGCTACAACTGCGTCGACATCCTTGAACGCAACCTGGCCCAGCGCACCGACAAAATAGCCCTCTATAGCCTGGAAAGAGACATGACTTTCCGGCAAGTTTCCCAGGAGGTTAATCAGGTTGGCAATGCCTTGGAAAAATTGGGCGTACGAATTGGCGATTTCGTCGCTTTGCTTTCGCTAGACTTGCCCGAATGGATCACGTCTTTTTTCGGTACCGTGAAAGTCGGTGGTACCGTGGTCGGTATGAGTACGACGCTGACGCCCTCGGAGTGCGCTTACATTCTGGATGATAGCCGGGCGAGAGTGTTGATCGTTCATGAGACGATGCTTCCTCGGATTGTGGAGACCCGGGCTGAACGGAAATTCCTGGAGCACGTCATCGTAATCGGTCAAGCGCACGAGCCTGCGGGGATCGACTACCTTGCGTTTGATGACTGGATCAAAAGCGAATCCACCGAGCTCGATCCTGCGCGGACTCACCGCGATGACTTTTGCGCGTTGAATTATACGAGCGGCACGACCGGGCCTCCCAAAGGCATTCCGCATGCGCACAAAGACATGCCGATTAGCTCACAGCTATATACCGTCAATACGCTTGGGCTGAACGAGACCGACCGAGTGTTTTCCGTGGCTCGGCTGTTTTTCACCTATGGTCTCGGTGTGGCTCTGTTTTCCCCCTGGCATGTGGGCGCCAATACGGTCTTGTGCTCGAAACCACCGCGGGTTGCGACGAACGTTCTGGAAACGATCGATCGTTTCAAACCGACCTTCCTGTTCAATGTGCCGACCGGCTACGCCAGTCTTATGGCGGTTGACAATTTTGCCGAGCGGTACGACCTATCATCCCTGCGCCTCTGTGTCGCGGCCGGTGAGGCTCTGCCAACTGCGCTTTGGCATGCGTGGAAAGAAAAAACGGGGTTGGAGATCATCGAATCCATGGGAACAACCGAGGCTTTTGCACTATTCGTGTCGAACCGCCCCGGCGATGTTCGGCCCGGCACGATCGGCAAAGTCGTCCAGGGTTTTGAACTGAAGGTTGCCGATGAGGACGGCCTGGAAGTGCCAACGGGTGAAATCGGCGATTTATTCGTTAAGGGCGAGACGTTCAGCCTGTTTTATCTACATCAGTACCACAAAAGCCAGAACTCATTCCGCGGAGAATGGCTCTTTACCGGCGACAAGTTCTTTGTCGATGAGGAAGGCTACTATCACTACGGCGGCCGCGTTGACGATATGCTGAAGGTCGGCGGGATCTGGGTTTCGCCGGTGGAAATCGAGCATGTGCTGCGCACCCACAAAGCCGTGTTCGAGTGCGCAGTGATGGGTTACCCCGATCGGGACGAATTGGTCAAGCCTAAGGCCTTTGTGGCCCTGCGGAAGGGCTACACCGCCTCGGATGAGTTAACCGCTGAGTTAATAGAATATTGCATGAATAATATGGCACCTTACAAACGCCCCCGCTGGATCGAGTTTATGGAGGAGTTGCCCAAGACCGCCACAGGGAAGATTCAGCGTTCTGCTCTGCGCTTTTCGTAGTCTGCTCTTTCGACGTTAGTCGCGAAATCCATTCAGCACTTCAGGTATTTCCTGCGGTATCGGTCTCGCCTTAGACGTTGCTCGGCAGACACGCACGTCGGACCAGCTTGGTGGCAGTTGTATTTCTCCGGTGGATTTCCACTCGCGTTCCCATCCCATCTCTGGATGTTTTTCGCGCCCCTCCGCTCCCGCGCAGATCCAGATGACGGCACGAAGGCGGAAAATGCGAGCCGTGGAACCCTGCAAACTCACTTGGCGCGGCCCTTGAAGCCCTGGGCCAGCATCTCGATCTTGTAAATCGACTTTGCGTTATTCCGCACTCCGGGAGCGGTCTTAAGTTCCGTTCCGTCCGGCCCCACGGCGCCTCCTCCCACCATGTAGAGCGTCTTCTTGTCGGGTCCGGCAAACGCGACGCTTACAACATTCCTCGGCGACGGAATTAGGCCAAGGAATTTTCCCTCCGGACTGACTACCTGCACACCGGGACCCGTAGAGATGTAAATCCGGCCCTCCGAGTCAATCGTCGAGCCGTCACCGTTTCCACCCGCTTCAAGCTTGGCAAAATCCCTCTGGTTCGTGACCGAACCATCGGGCTGAACATCGAAAGCGACCAGAGTTCCGCCGTTGGTCACATAGAGCGTCTTCTCATCGCGGCTAAGAATGATGCCGTTGGTTCTGAGGGTCTCGCTAATGCTGATGACCTCGCCATCGGGCTTCACGTAGAAATTTCCCGATGGTGAGTTGAAATATACTCCCCCTTTTTTGTCAACCATCAGATCGTTCGGGCGCCCGACTCCTTTGCCTTGGAAGCTGTTGGCAAGCACCTTGAATTCAGGCTGCAACTGCACGACGCCTGGCGCCTCCGTGCATTGGTCTGGATGTCCGCCCGGGTCCGTGCAGGTCCTCGCCGCCCCTAGCAGACGCCCCTTCGAATCGATAGCTAGAGCGCCGGTGCCGTGAGTGTTCTGCAGGTAGATGGAAAACTTATCGTTCTTATCGATCTTACCAACGTAGCTGGGCTGCTCCTGCGCAAAAAGCAGGCTGCCGTCTTTAGCGGAGACGATCCCGTCTGCGTTGTCGGGCCCTCCCCAAACCAATTTCCAAGTGGCTCCGGCCGAGATCACACCTGCGATTTCTTTGACCGTTGCCTGCCGTTCACCTTGCGGCTGCGCAAAATTCTGCTGCTGTTGGCCACCTCGTTGCTGCGCGATTACTGCTGTGCTCGAAGCAAGAGCCAAGCCTAGAAAACACCCTGCGATCCGGGACTTAGTTTTCAATTTCATAGAGCCTCCAAAAATCCAGCCGTCGAGCCGGCCGAAATCGAATTCTCGCATAACTTGTGTCCAGTAACGATCCCGTTGCGACAGCGCAAGTCTACTCCGGCTCCACGCCATCCGACAATTAGAATAGGGCGCTCCGCTGGCCACTTTCCCGAGCAACTTCTCCGTGGGCGCGGGCGAGGTACGATGGCAATAAGCCCAGAATCGGGCGCTCGGATCGAATCGTCCCAATGGGGAATGACCCGTTCGCGCGAGGCCATATTTCTGCCGATATGGTTGCTTAACGACGAGCGGCGCCCCATCAGGGAGGAAGAAACAGAAACACAGGGCGTGAGTCGATGCGGAGCGGGTCTGAGCTGTCGACGCTTCGTTGAGCCGACGACGTTGTGATCGTCCTGCGCAGAGACAATGGGCCACGCGTTAAGGCGCGTCACGTCGGTACGATCCGGACGGGAAGCGAGAAGTCAGGTGAAATCGTCATACACCCGAGTGCCTGTTCATGATCTCGTGCTCGGTGATCGGTTGTTCACCAAAAGTTTTCACGAACTCCTCAGAACTCGAGACCCAGCCGAACAGTGTCTGCATGACCAGAAGTGATGCTTCGTGATTACTCCTCGTCAAGCTATTTCCGAGGCGCTCACCTACGCAATCCGCCAGCAGCACGCATGCATAATCTCTGAACATAGCGTCTCTGGCCGTCGATTCCACGCATACGCTCGTGGTACACCCCACGAAGATGAGGTATTTCATCCCAAGCTCCTGAAGACGGGCATGCAGGTCGGTTTGATAGAAGCCGCTGTATCGATGTTTGTAGATGACAACATCACCGGTGTGCGGCTGGAGTTCCGAGAGAATATCTGTGTTCCAGGTGTCTCGGACCAATACTCGACCTTCGGTGCCATTCGGAGCACGAACGGTGTTTCCCACCCCCAGCCGCATGTGGCGCATGTGGTTGGGAGAGTCGGGAGCACCTAGGTCGGAGAGATCGGGACGAAAGCCCATCTTGAGATAGATAATCTTGAGGCCCTTGCGTCGGGCCGAATCCAGGACTCTGGTGGTAGGGGCGATGACCCTTCGGATCACGGAAATATCAATTCCGGCAAGATCGAACATGCCACCTTTGCTGCCGAAGTCATTCTGCATGTCCACCACGATAACCGCAGTTCTTGTGGGGTCGATGCCAATAGCTTCAGGCTTGGCATGGAGCGTTATGGCACTTTTCGGTTGATCTGCCATTGAATCAGTGTCCGACGCCGCTGTTACGCCGGGTGATTAGACCCACACGATTACCGGATTGCAAAGCTGCAGCCAGACTGCGGTTCGCTCTACTCGAAGAGCGCGGTCCTTCCTCGACCGGAAGGTGAGGAACTGCCCCCGTGAGGCTCACTGCTACCTTCCGAGAAGGAGACTTACGGCACTTGGGCAAGTGTCACTCCTTGAGGCGGGCGAGCGTAACCTTGGCGCACTCCGACATGACGTCCAGAAACTTGGTGTAATTTTCCTGGCCGACGATGAACGGGTTCGGCTCTCCTGGTTTTCGCGCGCGAACGGCCGCCAGTTTGTCGGCAAATCCATCCATAACCGGATGGTTCTGAAGTTCCACGTCAACTTTCATCTTTTTAGTCCAATGCTCGAAGTGCTGGAGGGAGTCAATGAACTGCTGCACTTGACTGGGTGGACCTTGTGCGATGAATCCTCCTCCCACGATACCAACGACGTGTGTTTTGCCGCCTTCTTTTACGCGGAAAATCAAACCCAGTGAACCTGGCGTATGTCCGGGAATGAAAACGGGCGTTACCTTCTCGTCGCCGAGAGTGATCGGCTGCCCCTCGAAGGCAATCATATCTCGCTTCGGCAGCACTGGAGGCTGGGCTGCATTTCCCCGACCCGCTGGACGAGGATTGGACATGAAATCCCAATCGGCGGCCGACAACACGACGTGCGCGCCGTAATGTTCTTGCAGATATACCGACCCGCCGTAATGGTCCTCGTGGCCATGCGTCACGATAATCAGCTTGATGTTCGCCGGATCCAGCCCGAGAGTTTTTAACCCCGCAAGGACAACCGTCTCGACATCTTTCCTGTGGCCAGAGTCGATCAACATGATTCCCGCCGAGGTAGGGATCACGTAGACGACGCCATTTGTAACAGAGTACTGCCCGGGAATGGCGTAGAGATTATCGAACAGTTTGACAGGCCCGGGATCGGCGGCGATGTCTGCGCGAGGCGCCTCGCAGAGAAAGTGCTCCTCCGTCGCCCAAAAGGTGCCTGCAATCTCTTTTGCTTTTTCGATATGGGCCAGAACTTCAGGAGAATCGGGCTTAGCCGTCTGTGCCTGCTCTTGTGCCCGCCCAGGCCACGCGTACAGGGCGCAAATCGTCAGTCCCGACAGAACCCAGTGGAGCTTTTTGGGCATGGCGTTCCTCCCAATCGTAGGGCGCGGAAAGATTGTCACTGCCGATGACACCCTTATACACCTTAGGCGGGTTCGAGTTAAGCAACGTTTTCGGCCAACTTTCGCTGCCTTTCGGGAACACGCCAACTCCCGAGAGCGTTTCTCTGAACTCGGCCGCCAAAACCTCGCATCCTCATTGGGGGGTCTGCTCCGGTGAAATTCGTTGCGTCGATGGCAGGCGAGGCGTACGATGCGGCAGAAAGTGGGCCAAATCGGAAATCCCGATTAAGACGACTGGGAGGGAGTCAAACCAAATGAGAGCTAGAGTATTCGTTCCTTTTTGCAGCTTCTTGGTCCTGATCGCGCTCACTTGGATGTCGCCGATCGGGCCGGCATCGAAGGTATTCGCGCAGCAGTACGGGGCGCAGCCCCCTGCGACACCGGACCAGGCGGGACGCGGCGGACGAGGCAATACGCCGACGTTCTCGGGGCCACCGGCAGGAATGGCGAAACTGCCAATCGATTTGTTTTCGTCGAAAAATTTCTACAAGGATCAGGCCCTTTGGTCTGACCAACGCTATTTTCGGTGCAATACACCCCGCCAACTGACGGACATCTGGACCTCGCACCGTATTGGCGGGGCCCCGCCGACCTCGGCTGCGTGGGGCGACTGCAGCAAGGACTATTCGCGAGCGAAGATTGTGAGCCCCTACCCTTACAAGACGGCCAAGGAACATTACGAGGCCTTGCTCGCGGCAGCAAAGGCTAAGGGCGGCCCCACCGTCTATACCAAGGCGACCACGCCTGACTGGGATGGATGGTACGCACGGGACGCAGGACCGGGACACGACATGGGCGCGGAGTGGATTTGGGGCACCGTCAACCAAGTTCCTACAATCCTGTCCTTACTCACTCCGGAATATCAAAAGCGCATGGTTCAGGATGACTACCACGAGGGTCCGGACAATGCACCCCAGTGGCCATCCTCGTTCTGTCAGCCGGATGGACTCATGCGCTGGTGGGCTGAGGCCACGAATGCCGGGAATTTTCAACTTACGATGACCCCCTGGAAGGTCCAGTTCCTGTCCGGCATCGCGGTGAACTTTCTGCGCCAGGTTTTGATCGGGAAAGACCATGTACAAAAGGTCCCGCAGTGGTATGGGGAGACGGTCGGATTCTGGGATGGAACCACTCTGGTCACCTGGACCGCCAACGTGCAGGCCTGGACCCTCTCGCACTCCATGTTCGAATGGAGTGATAAGCTCGAAACGGTCGAAACCTACAAGCCGGCTTACGACGCAAGCGGGAAGTTCGTGGGACTCGATCACGAGGCGATATTTTACGATCCCGACGCGTTCCTACGGCCGCTGCGTGCCAGTTATCGTTTTGCGCGGCAAGCGACCCCGGACGATCCCAACCGGCGATACACTTACATCGAGTGTTTGACCAATCTCCGGAATGTGAATGGCAGGCCCGCGCAAGTGACCGAGGCCGACCCTCGCTTTATCGACTACTACGGCCGGCCGTGGGCCCAGAACTGGGAAAAGTACTTCGAAGTCGGCTGGGATAAGCCGGCGGATAGTGGGGTACCTCAGGACGTACTCAGCATTTTTAAGTAAAGAAGGACTTGAGCGGCTGCGAACTATCGAGCTTGCGTTCGCAGCCGCCAACCAGAACGAGAAATGAAAGGTATCTAGAACATCTAACGGGACCGGCATACATTACAACCTGGAAAGCCTCGTCCTTCTATCCCGACGCTCGGCTGACGCTAGTCCGGTACCAATACCTCCACCATCTGTGGAATAAACGGCAACACCGCCACTGGCGGAAAGCTTCGGTTCCCGGCCGTCATTCGTCGAGTGTGAGATTTTGGCGAGGCACCGGTTGATGCCTTCATAGCGTGATATTGATGGTCTTGATCTGCGTGAACGAGAGCAGCTCATGGATCGACTCTTCGCGGTTGTTACCGGACTGCTTGGTTCCGCCAAAGGGGCAGCCGAGAAAATGCGAGGATGAATTGTTGACCCACACGTATCCTGCCTCAACGCGGCTCGCGGCTCGGTGTGCGTTAGCAAGGCTACTCGTGTAAATCGCGGCGGTAAGACCATATTCGACGCTGTTCACCTGTTCGAACATTTCCTCCTCATTGCGCCACTTGAGAACCGAAAGAACGGGGCCAAAAATTTCCTCCCGGGCGATCCGCATATTCATAGTGACATCCACAAATATGGTCGGCTCGACAAAAAATCCCCTCGCCAAGAGGGGGTCGTCGGGCGCCTTACCTCCCATGACGAGTCTTGCGCCCTCTCGTTCTCCGAGGTCGATGTACGTCATGATCTTGTCCCATTGTGCCTTCGAGATGATCGCGCCCATGGTTGTATCCATTTCCGTCGGAATGCCCGGCCTGTAACGTTTTGCCTTTTCGAGCACCCCGGCAAGCACTTCGTCGTGGAGTGACTCGTGAAGGAACAAGCGCGAAGTGGAACCGCAAGACTGGCCGCACCAGGCGAAATTCATGCCACGCGCCGCGCCCTCGATAACGCGCCTCACATCCGCGTCGGGATAAGCGATCAAAGCATTCTTGCCTCCCAGTTCGAGCCCCACCTCCTTCAAGCGGTCGGCGCCGGCCTTGGAAATGGCGCGACCCGTCGGTACGCTGCCGATAAGGGTGACCTTCGGGATAAGCGGGTGAGTTACGAGCGCTTCGCCGCACGCTCTTCCGCCCGTGACTAGATTGAGCACGCCGGCCGGCAAAATACCATCAAGCAATTCCATCATGCGATAAGCAGAAAGAGGTGCTTGCGGCGGAGCCTTCATAATCACTGTATTACCGGCGGCTATTGGCGGGGCGAGCTTGGACGCGATGAACATCAAAGGGTGGTTGTAGGCGACGATTCGCGCACAGACGCCAAAGGGCTCGCGGACCGTCATGTTGACGACTTCATCCGTGATCGGAATCGTTTCGCCCTTGATCTCCGTGACGAGACCGGCGAAGAATTCTATCTGTGCGGCGGCCCTGCGGGCATCGCCCAGCATTTCCCTAACCGGGTTGCCAGAGTTGGCGGCATCGAGCAGCCCGAGTTGATCGGAACTTTCTCGCAGCACGCCCGCAATTTTCCTCAGCGCCGCAGCTCGGTCAAATGGCTTGGTCCGGCGCCAGTCACGAAATGCCTTTTGGGCAGCGCGTGCCGCACTATCGACGTCCCGGGCATTCGCTTCCGCGCATGGGCCGAGGCTCTCACCAGTGGCCGGGTTATAGGTGTCAACATAGCCCCCTTCGGGCTCGTGCCACTTGCCCCCGTAATACAGATTGCGCTGCTGCGGCATTACTGCTGCGATCTTCGGATCCAGATCCACGATTTTAGTCCATTGGGCCATCTCACTCAGCGCACCTTGGGCTGCTCCACATAGTTCCATGCTGCCAGCTTTGTATCGTAGAGCACCGGATCACCCTTCTTGCGCACTTCGACGGCAATCATGTGTGCGCACATGGGACAGTAGAACTCGCGCACTACAATCCCGTCGACGAGGCCGAACCGGTTCCAAGGACTTAGGCTATCGATCTGGATTTCGCGGGTGCTCGCAGCGGTTTTAGGATCGTCCAGCACTGGTGAAAGTAAGTGACCACACTTCTGGCAGGCGTAATGCGCGGTGCTATTCGCCGTCACGATGTCCACTGCCATACCGACACTTTGGTGCGCTACCAGCCGCGGACCGTCGCCTGCCGCAGCCGGCATAGATTTTGCCAAATTCCCTTCGTCCAAACGGACCAGGCACAGACTGTGGCGCAGCGCGTCGGTCGCGGCCGGGTCGATGGTGTCGCCGCTATCATCGGAGGTCAGAACAAGGCCGTAGGCGCTTCTGGCCATGCTCCGCGTGATGAGGCCCTCCTCAATATCACGCAGAACGAATATCGGATGGCGCTCCAGTGGATCGCCAAACCCGCCGCCGCCGGCACAGACCACGACCAGCGCGTCATCAGGATGGAGCAAAGTGCGCTGCTTCGCCGCAAGTACTTCGATCTTCGCGGCGCGTGTCGCCTTGACCGATGTCGGCACCGTGCGCGCCGCGAACTGTTCCTTGAGATCCGCAGTGCGGAGAAGAAGCTTAACCTGGACGCTTGATGGATAGCCGCCGTAAAGGCCCTGCGCTTCCGGCTGGCTA
>Ga0207025_1001_pt1 | contig 55665 bp, 69 predicted proteins | sample Alteio_BWMinCont_45_FD_153261 | JGI IMG/M metagenome (GOLD analysis project Ga0207025, IMG submission 153261) | Enriched cells from forest soil in Barre Woods Harvard Forest LTER site, Petersham, Massachusetts, United States -... | ecosystem: Environmental > Terrestrial > Soil > Temperate forest >... | reverse complement strand
ATCATCAAACGTATCACCGACAAGTTTAATAGTAATGTATTTATCACCAAAGTGTTTTACCTTATTAATTTTTTGATTAGGCGTAACAACCGGCATAAAAATAACACCGTTAATTTTAAGCAGAGCGCAACTTAAGGCAACTCCTTGAGCATGATTGCCTGTACTTGCAGTTACAATGCCTTGTTTTTTCTTTGCATCCGAAAGCAAAGATATTTTATTGTATGCGCCACGAATTTTAAAAGAGCGGACTTCCTGGATATCTTCACGTTTCATATAAATTTTTGCATGAAATTTTTCAGACATTCGCTTGGAATATTGCAAAGGCGTTTTGACGACGACTCCTGCAAGTCTTTCTGCCGCTTCATCAATTTGTTGTATTGTTATTTTCATTACTTTTCCATTTGTCATCCTGAGCGAAGCATTAGCCTAGTCGAAGGATCTTTTCAACGAACTAATTATGTTGAATGAGATTCCTCGACTTCGTTCCACTCCGCTCGGAATGACATATTTTTATTTCTGATTCTCGGGACGTAATTCCCGTACTTTTTTACCCGCTTGCCACATTTCACTTTCGTGCATTGTGTCAAGTTCTTTTTGTAATTTTTTGCGATAGTCGGGTTCGCTATTTTTCTTGATAGTCCGTTCTGCTTCTTTACCAGATTTAACACTTTCATATAATTCGTTAAATACAGGTGAAACAGCATCACGGAATTTATTTTTCCAATCAAGTGCGCCGCGCTGAGCAGTTGTTGAGCAGTTTGCAAACATCCAGTCCATTCCATTATCTCCAATGAGAGGAATCAAACTCTGTGTCGCTTCTTCAACGGTTTCGTTGAATGCTTCCGATGGGGAATGACCTTTTTTACGAAGCAATGTATATTGCGCTTCCATAAGTCCTGCAATTGCTCCCATAAGTACCCCGCGTTCTCCGGTCAAATCACTGTACACTTCTTTTTCAAATGATGTCCTAAAAAGAAAACCAGAACCGATACCGACTCCAATTGCTTTTACTTTATCCTCAGCATTTCCGCTGGCATCCTGGTAAACGGCATAACTGGAGTTAATACCTCGTCCTTCTAAAAAGATTTTACGAACTGTTCTTCCTGATCCTTTCGGAGCAACAAGGATCACATCGATATCTTTTGGTGGGATGATACTAGTCTGTTTTGAAAAAGTAACCCCAAAACCATGAGAAAAGTATAATGTCTTTCCTTTAGTTAAATGCGGTTTTATTGTCGGCCAAACTGCGATTTGTGCAGCATCGGATAACAAATAAGAAATAATTGTTCCTTTTTTAACCGCTTCCTCGATTTCAAAGAGTGTTTCTTTGGGTTTCCAACCATCTGCAACAGCCTTCTTCCAAGAAGGAGAATTTTTTCTCTGTCCGACAATGACGTTGAAACCATTATCCCGCAAGTTCATTGCCTGTGCAGGTCCCTGGACACCATAACCGATCACGGCAATTATCTCTTTTTTAAGAACTTGTTTTGCTTTTTTGATAGTAAATTCGTCTCTTGTCACGACGTCTTCTTTCACGCCGCCGAAATTAATTTTTGCCATAAATGTCACCTCCTTCCTTTTTAGTGACTAGTAACTAGTGAATAGTGATTAAAATTAAACAAATTAATAAATTTCCTAGTCACTAATTACTAATCGCTAGTCACTTCTCAATATACTCAACTAATCTCCTCATCCCTTCTTTAATCTCAGCCTCTTCTCCCCCAAATGAAATTCGTATATGACTTTCACCACCGAGTCCGAAAGCACTTCCCGGAACTACTGCAACTTTCGCTTCATGCAAAAGCCGCATTGTCAGATCATAGTCATCTATATTACCAGCAACTTTGACAAAAGCATAGTAGGAACCTTCAGGAAGAACCAACTTCAATTTTTTTGATTTTTTCAATGCATCAATAACAATTTGCCGCCGTTTGGTAAAGGCCTTCTTAAACTCTGAAACCGGACCTTGACTCCCGGTAATTGCGGCAAGTGCAGCATATTGCGAGATAGCAGTCGGACAGGTCACCAGCGAATCATGAATTTTCATAATTTGTGCAACCAAATCAATGTTTGCAACAATATATCCGATTCTCCATCCTGTCATTGCATATGATTTTGAGACACCGAAGATTGAAATCACGCGATCGGCTGCTTCAGGTAGACTTCCGATGCTGATATGTTTCTTTTTATCATAGGTAAAATATTCATAAATTTCATCTGATATGATGAACAAATTAAACTTCTTTGCAACTTTTGCTAGCTCTCTGAGTTCTTCGAGTGTATAAACTTTGCCAGTCGGGTTGCACGGATTACACAAAAGAATTGCTTTTGTTCTGTGGGTTATTGCAGATACAACTTTTTCCGGATCCAAAACCCAACCATTTTCTGTCTCGGTCAATGGCACGTAAATAGGTCTGCCGCCATGTCGGGCGATCTGTGTTTGGGTAATATGCGATGCATAATCGGGCGACAAAATGATAATTTCATCCGATGGATTTAAGAGTGCGATAAACGTCGACATCATGGCTTCAATCCCTCCATGAGTCACGATAACCTGTTCCTTTGTCGCGGTAATATTGTTATCACGTTTTACTTTGGCAACTATTGCAACTCGTAGCTCATCAATTCCATACCCGGGTGTATATTTATCAACCTCACCTTTATTGATTGCATCGATTGCAGCTTTTTTGATATGTTCAGGTGTTGCAAATGAAGGAATACCTTGCGCCAAAGAAATGATATTTTTGTCAGCCTTTGCCATCAATTGCACGCGTTTGATTGCCGACATTTCTATCAATGATGTAAGCGTTGAAGGCTCAACAAACGCATGTCCGGATTTGCCGTTAAACATTTGCTCTTCTTTAGTCAGTGCAATTCTTCCGGATCTCACATATTCACGAATGCCGAAAGGTTTGAGAAGTGAATAAAGCGAATTAATTTCCTCTTCAGAGCCTGATTTTTCGATCATTAGATAATTACTGCCGACATAAACAATATTTGCTCGGAATAAATATGCGAGTTCTTCTACTTCCTGCCTTCTACTTGGATTTTTGGTGGAAACTTTAATAAGAGCAATTTCTTTAAAGATTAACTCATCATCTGTCATTTCAAGAACTTTTATAACCTCAATGATTTTGTAAAGCTGTTTGGTTATTTTTTCAATGCTTAGCTTTGTTCCTTTGACAGTGATGGTAAAACGTGACATGCCTTGTGCTTCGATTTCAGAAACGGTCAGACTTTCGATGTTGATTTTGCGTTTAAGAAAAGAGTCAGCAATCCGGTACAAAACACCCGGCTTGTTTTCGGTAAATATTATAATGGTATATAATTTCGTTTCGTCCATAATTTTTAGGTATCTTGAAATGTGAAGTGTGATATTCTTGTCTTTGATTATTTTGAGTTTTTGATCTCTTGAAATCCAGATATCAAAATATCAAATATTCATGTTCAAAGACATCTCACTTCTCACATCAAAAATTCAAACATTTACTCCAACCGTATCTCCTCCACCGATGCGCCCGTTGGCACCATCGGAAAAATGTTATCTTCTTTTCGCACCATCACTTCAAGAACCATTGGTTTTTTGGAGGCCAATAATTTATTCAATGCTTTGTCCAGTTCTTTTCGATCAGTTACTCGGGCTGCATCAACATAAAAACCTTTAGAGACAGCAACGAAATCAGGATTTTTCAGATTGACAAACGAGTATCTTTTTTCAAAAAACATTTGCTGCCATTGTCTCACCATTCCCAAATAATTGTTGTTTAAAACAATAACTTTAACAGGGATATTATCCTGTGCAAGAGTCGCGAGTTCTTGAATATTCATTTGGAAGCTTCCATCTCCGATTATCGCAACCACTTCGCGATCCGGCGCAGCAACTTTTGCTCCCATTGCTGCAGGCAATGCAAATCCCATTGTTCCAAGCCCACCTGATGTAATATAACTGTCTGTTCTCATAGGCTGATAATAACGCGCTGAAATCATCTGATGCTGACCGACATCGGCAACAACAACTGCTTGACCTTTTGTTTTTTGTGAAAGCATATCAATAACTTCAGCCATTTTAATTTCTCCCTCTTCGGGATGAATTTCTCCATTTATAACTTTTGTCACTTCTTCTTTTTCACAAGCTGCAAACTGCTTCATCCACTCAGGATGTGAATTCTTTTTTACTTTACTAATCAAAGCTACCAACGCGTCTTTTGCGTCCGCAACAATCGGCACATCTGCGGGTACATTTTTATTTAACTCGGCAGGATCAATATCGATATGAATTATTTTTGCTTGTTTGGCATAATCTTCCAATCTACCCGTAACCCGATCATCAAAACGCATTCCGACGGCAAGAATGACATCCGCTTTATTGGTCAAAATATTTGGTCCGTAATTTCCATGCATCCCAAGCATCCCAACATACATAGGATGATCTGACGGCATCGCAGACAAACCATGCAATGTTGAACCAACCGGAATACCAGCTTTTTCTGCTAATTCACGGACTTCTTTCTCGGCTTTTGAAATAAGAATCCCATGTCCGATAAGCATGAATGGCTGTTTTGCTTTATTTATTAGCTCTGTTGCCATTTCAATTTGACGATCATTTGGCAAAGTATTTGGCTGATAACCAACGATCTGCGGCTCTTTTTTATACGAAAATTCCATCATGTCAAACTGCGCGTTCTTTGTAATATCAATCAAAACAGGACCTGGACGGCCTGTTTTTGCAATTTGAAACGCTTTTGCAAAAACTTCAGGGATCTCAGAAGCATTTATGATTTGATAATTCCATTTAGTAATTGGTGTAGTGATCCCGATAACATCTGCTTCCTGAAAAGCATCACTTCCTAAAAGTGATGCGGCAACTTGCCCGGTAATACAAACCATAGGAACAGAATCAAGCATTGCATCGGTTATCGCAGTAACGAGATTGGTTGCGCCCGGACCGGATGTAACAAGTGCAACTCCAGGTCTACCAGTCATTCGTGCATATCCTTCAGCAGCGTGACCCGCTCCTTGTTCATGACGCACGAGAATATGACGAATTTTTGTCTGGTAATCATACAGTGCGTCATAGACAGGCATGATTGCACCACCCGGATAACCAAAAATTACATCCACTCCCTCAGCAAGAAGTGACTCCATAACCGCCTGTGATCCAGTCATTTTTTTCATATTTTTTTTCTAAACCCTAAACCCTGTACCCTACCCCCTAAATAGCAAAAAACCCGCCTATGTGGCGGGGTAATTTTATTGTTTGCCAATAAAACCCGCCGTTAGCGAGTAATAAGGACAATAAGGTTTGATACGAGTCTCATATGTATAAAGTTATTGTACTGCTAATAATATAAAAAAACAATAGTGAAAATTATTTTCAAATTAATACTTTTATTTGTTTTTCTGTAATGTAAAATATATTTATGTCAAATGACGCTTCTCAGCCAGAAACATTTGTTGGTGCAAAAGTTAATCCTGCTGATGGAGCAGTTGATCTCTCTCATGCTGCTCGTTCCACAAATGAACCGTCCCAAAATGTTAATCCAAGAGATAATTTTAGACAACGATTTCTTGCTACTATACAAGAAGCTGCAAATCATGGACTGGAACAAACCCGGTTAATAAATTCAGTTAACTATCTTGAAAACGAAAGAGCTGGCACGCTACGCAGTTTATATCTTTCTGCTATTGGTAAAGAAGTTGGATTATCTAAAGAAGCAGTGCATAATCTTTTAAGGAGATACCAAAAAGAGAAGATAAGAGCAAATGAAGATGGTGAATTGTTTCATTATCATCAAACATCTTATGTTGGATTTGAAGATGCTCTGGAAGCTGGAGGTTTACTCTCTTATGATTTACTTAAACTCATCGGAAAAGCTCCACAAAAAGGTTCTGGCAGTAGAAAAGATGTTGTACAAATGACACGTGACAGATATGACAGTGAAGGAAACTTAATAAGCCAGGGTTTGGTAAGCGGAAGAAGTATAGGAGCAAAAGAAGACATTGCCTTAGTTTTTGATTCATCTATAATGGATGATCAAGACTATGATTGTATTGACGCATATCCTAACTTACCCTCTATCCCAATGGATAAACTGCATGCAGTATTGGTTCCTTCTGAAGATGAACGTCAGAAAGCACAGGCTATGCTTTCAAAAAGTAAATTTAAGGCACCAGTAATGACAAGACAAGAATGGGAAACCCGCACATATTCAGAAGATTAAAAAAATGATATTAGCAATGTAATTGTGCCAAACACTGATTTCTCATTGATCCTGCGGGAACTTGATTACATGCTGCGCATTCCTGTTGTTTCTGCTGACTTGTCATTCCTTGTGGAGCTGCTCCACTTTGCGCTGCCGCGCCGGTGCCTGCTCCCTGCATCATTGATGAATAATCGGTAAATGTTACGTTCGTTGGAACAGTAAACATAGATGCATCTTCTGACCATGGACCGCAGGAATAGTTTGATTGCTGTTTCATATTGACTCCCTGAGAAGGTGTTTGTTCTGAAGAATTACTTTGCGGCGATGTAGTCACTTGTGATTCTTGTTGTTTAATTGTAGTTAATGACATCTTGTAACCATTATTTTGACCATCTGACCAAAAATAGACATATTGTCCATCGTTTATCATATGAGAAGAATTTGTTTTGCCATTATCAGCAGATTGAAAATCTCCGCGCATTTTTCCACTGCTGATGTAGACGGTTCCTGAACTGTTACTTGTTTGATCTGAAAACGTACATTTCTGGCTTCCTGCCATTGAGAAAAAGTCAAAAAGAGATTTTTTCTGTGTCCCTGATTGCTGCGTTGCTGAATTCGCGGTTTGACCAGCTTGAGAGGGACTCATGCTATGTTTTGAAAGGAAGAGCCCTCCCCCAACAAGTAAAATAAATACTATTATTATAACTACAATAAGCTGATTTCTCTTCATTTGAGGATAGTATAGGCAACAAGTAACTGAAATGCAAGAGTTAAAACTGTAGTTGCAAAATTGCTCCACTTTTCGTACTCTAAAAATACACCTAAAAATCACAATGGCAAAGAAATCTTCACGAAAATCAAAAAAAGTAAAACAAAAAAACGGCGGTTACTACCTCAGAATGACAATTATTTCTTTAACCTCCTGTCTTGTGGTTTTTACTGCCGGAAATTATTTTATAAAACCCCAAATCCCATGTGCCAATTCCAAGACCTGCCAGACTGATCTTACGCAGCAAATTGATAATAATGCGACAGGTACTTATGATGGACACACAGTCGTGCCTCCCAAAATTGATCTTGCAAATGCACTCCCTCAAAATGTTCTAGGAGCAAACACAGGAAGTGGTGATAAACACATTTATGTCGATCTTTCTACTCAAAAACTCTATGCGTATGATGGAAATAATTTATATTTTCAAACGCTTATCTCTTCAGGCAAATGGGATCCGTCGCCTGTTGGCAATTTCCACATTTGGGAAAAATTAGTTGCTACCCGCATGGCCGGCGGCTCAGGCGCTGATGCATATGATCTGCCAAATGTTCCTTATGTCATGTATTTCTACGAGGATTTCGGACTGCATGGGGCTTACTGGCATAACAATTTCGGACACTCGATGAGTCATGGCTGTATCAATGAACGAATTGTCGATGCCAAAACCCTCTATGAATGGGCAGATGTCGGGACGGCTGTTTCAATATGTAATTCATTTTCAGAACCGAACAATTGTCAACAGACTAATCCGATAAGTGATTAGTTATACAATAAAACGAGGTATAAGAATTTTTTGAGGACTGATGTTTGAGCGAAGCGAGTTTAGCCCGGAAAAAAATTTTTATACCGAGCGATAAGTTTGATCTTTAAACTAAAATTTTATGGTAAAAAAATTGGAAATCGATGCACTTCTTTTTATGATTGTAGGCGCTTTTGTGGGCATGTTCCTGGTTGTATATGTCAAACAGCAACCGGTGCGTTTCTACAGCAGCGCTGCTGCCCCCGTTGCATCAGCACCGACTATAACTCCGACACCGACTGTCTCTTTCCAACCCACAACAGCGACGACTTCACAGATTTCATCAGACGGGACACATAAAGTAAACTTGAAAACAATTCACAATCAGGATTTAACAAATACCTATGAAGTATCAGCTGACAATGGTACTACAATTTACACGAAAACATTGGGAGCAGATGAAACTGTCACCATTCCTTTCAATACATGGGAACCGCAAAATCGTTTCTTTTTCATTCAAGAAAACTTAAGCGACGGACCAAAAGTACTAGTTTTTAATGCAGACGGCTCTGCCTTTGGCAGTGGAGAACCGTATCTCGATCTGACAGATGCGTATACCAAACTAGGTTCAAACGATACTTATGATGCTGCAACAGGCTGGGCCGGATACAATATTATTGTCATAAATACAAAAGCATCTGATGGAACGCAGGGAACATCATACTGGTATGAACTCCCCTACGGATCACTCATCCCCCTCGCAACAAAATTTTAATCCTCATTGATTTCTTTTACAGTTTGAGGGTCCGATTAATTAGACCAGTAAAGGCTCTTGCAGCAGCAAAATCTGGATCAGGCTGAGGACTCTCCGGAAAACCTCCTCGATCAAATGATTCTTTTCCGGCCTGTACTTCTACTTTCTTACGATAAGGTCGATCACTTAAAGTAAGTGCTGTAAAAACAGTTTTGTGTTTGCTTTGTGTTTGACCGGGTTCTAAATAAGAAGAAAATACAAGCGTATTTGGTCTGCCAAACCCTTTACCGTTATATTGTTGATCGAAGCCTACTCCTACCCAAAGAATCCGACCTGATCCTTGTACACCAAATACTTCTCCAAAGTTGTTATGTTCAGCTTCAGAATCCTCTGAAGATACTGGTAGACAGTAAGTAGTGTGCCTAACAGTTTCTTCAGAGTCTACCCTTCGAGGAATATTATCGTGTAGGCAAAGTTCGTTTACTGCATTCATAGCCGCTAATACGGCAACTCCTCTTGCGAATAATTGGCTTGTTCTAGGAGCTAAAAATTCAGCGGGTGTTTTAAGAACTCCTAACAAATTAGTTTGAGGAGAACCACTCAAATTTCTGCGGGAAAGTGACATTGAGACAGCTGCAGCACCTGCTCTTGTAAAGTGCTGAAATTCATAAGACATTGATTCCAGAAGTAAATATTCCAACGTGATTCCCATTACTCCTGGATCAGGTGTTGAAACTCTAAACCCCCAATTTGTCAGTCTTGATTCATTTTCACTTATTTGTCTTCCTTTCTCACCTCCATATTCAATCACAATACAAAAATGCTAACATTTTAGATTCAGAATATAATGTGAGAGGTTTGTGAATATTGATAGAAAGAAGCAATTTATTTGGTTGATATATAAGTTAAGAGCACATTTCCTGAAGCAAAATTTCGAGATTTAGTTAATTTGAAACTAACCTTATTCTTCAAACCTTGAAACAACGGCGTGCCCTTTCCAATAACAATGGGATTTATCATAATCCGAATTTCATCAAGCAAGCCCCACTCAAGCAAACTCACACACAAGTTGCTGCTGGCAAGAAGAATGATATCGCCGCCTTTTTCATTTTTCAAACTGCGAATCTGATCTTCTACATTTTCCTTAATCAAACGTACATGCTTCCAGATTTTTGTTTCAGTTACATCTTTCAAACTACTTGAAACGACGACTTTTGGTGTATTGTTCATCAGTTGCGCCACTTCTGGATCATCTTCCAATCCCGACTTACTCGGCCAGTATGACTCCATGAGTTGATAGGTTCGGCGGCCAAAGAGAATCGTATCAGCTTCTTTCATCTGCACCTGCGCAAAATCGTTAAACTCGGCGTCAACATGATGCCATGACAAGTCATGATCAAGCCCTTCAAAGTACCCATCCAACGACACCATCATGAATAAAAATATTTTCCTCATATCTCAGTGAGTTATATCTGCATTCGACGCTTTGGACACTCGTAACATTGTAGCACTTAATAAAGCCGCGACTCCAGCAAAAATTGCACCGACCAAAAATGCAGCATGATACCCGCCAGTCAATGCTTCTATTTGTGAACTGCCTAATGAAACTAACTTGATAGTTTGAAAAGCAGCAATACTTGCAAGAATTGCGAGTCCCAATGATCCACCCATCATAAAAGCCGTATTAACAATACCTGATGCCAAACCAGATTCATTCTGTGGAACATCATTCATCGCAGCCAAAAGCATCGGATTGAATGCTGCCCCCGCGCCAATTCCCAACAGCAGCATACTTGGCAATACATCATAAAGAAAATTTCCATTGACCGGAATCCGGACAAAAAGGAGTAATCCTAAAGCAGCAAGGAGCAAACCAAAAGAAAGCGGTTTTTTGATACCAAACTTCATAACGAGCTTGGCAGAAAGTCCGAGAGAAAAAACCGCCATGATGAGATTGGCTGGAAGGAATGAAAGGCCGACTTGTAATGGACTATAATGTAATACTAATTGGAGATACAGCGCAGAAAGGAAAAACCACGCAAACATCCCTGCAGCCCATAGAACCGCAACTGTATTGGCAACAGAGACATTGCGCAATTTAAAAAGTGTCAATGGCATAAGAGGTGCCTGAACTTTCGATTCAATCCACAAAAATATCCCCAAAAGTACAAGCGCTGAAACTAACAAACCAACCGTCTGCAAAGAAAACCACCCTGCCTGATTGCCATTAACTATTGCATAAACCGCAAGAAGCAATGCTGATGTTACTGTCACGGCACCCCAAATATCCAAATCATGACGTTGTGTTTCAGCCTTGGAATGCGGTAGCAATTTGAATGAAAAAATGACAACCAGAATACCAATTGGCACATTGACCAGAAAATTCCAATGCCAGTCGAAAGAACTGGTCAAAACCCCTCCAAGTAAAACACCAATCGCTCCCCCACCTGCCGCAATAAATCCAAAATATCCCATGGCACGGGCACGCTCATCAGGCTTGGTAAATAAATTCATCACAAGTGAAAGAGAAACTGCTGCGGTCACCGCTCCGCCCAATCCCTGAATTGCCCGTGCGATAATCAAGACTTCCTGTGACTGTGCCAAACCGCAGGCAAGAGACGCCAACGTAAAAACAGTAATGCCGATGATAAAAAGTCTGCGTTGTCCGTACAGATCGCCTAATTTCCCACCCAATAATAAAAACCCACCAAAGGTTAATAGATATGCATTCACAACCCAGGCCAGATTTGATTCTGAAAAATGGAGATTTATGCGAATAGATGGCAAAGCAACGTTGACAATAGTCGAATCCAGCACTTCCATAAGTGTCCCAAGACAAAGGATAATAAATGCAAACCAACGTGGATCGATATTTTTTACCATAGAATAAATTCCTCTAAAATCAAATGAAATTTTCTCTGAAAGACTATTTTAAGGGTTCGTATCTGAGGGCCACGACGCCAGTCTTAAAGGGAGTTGCTTCGATAAGTTTTAATTTTGCATAACTCTTTTCATCAAACAATCTCTTCCCAATTCCCAGAACCATTGGATAGACAAGAATCCGGTATTCTTCAACAAGCCCGAGCTGTAATAGGAAATTTACAAGCTGCCCACTGCCATAAATAATAATATCTTTTCCCTTTTCCGCTTTTAATTTTGCAATTTCTTTTGCAGCATCTTTTTTGATAATTTCCGAATTATTCCATTCAGCTTTTTTCAATGTCTTTGAAACGACATATTTCTTCATAGAATTAAATTTGTCCGAGTACTCATCACCGTTTCTATCAGGCCATGCCTTGGCAAATCCGTCGTAAGTAATTCTCCCCAGAAGCTGTGCATCAGCTGCCATAAGTTCTTCTGTTTTGAACTTCATAAACTCTTCATTGCCGTAGTTCATTGTCCAACCCTCATATTTATACCCCGCGCCTTCAGGACCGGGTGCTTCAAAAACTCCATCAAGTGACATAAATTCCGTAACAACAATTCTTCTCATAAATTATAATCCTCTCTTCTTATAAAACTCTTCAGGCCGGTTAAATTTCCACGGATTCTTAACGTTGCATTTATAAACTTCAACCGTTTCCCAAACTTTCCCTACTACATACGGTTCCCGATCTAGCCACGCTCTTAATTCCTTTTCAGCCGGAAAATCCATAACCGCCATCGAACCAATCATTTGTCCCGCATTATCTAATATAGCACATCCGTACCACCTTTCACCAGACTTTTCCATCTCATCACCCAATTTGAGATGCGCAACACGCACTGCCATTCTTCTCTCAAAAGCTTTTTCATCTTTTCCATCTTTTCCTATTACCAGAAACTGCATATATTCTTTTATTTATTCACAAATATTTTATATTCTTCAGGTAGAGGGATGTCAAACTTCTTGCACAAAGCGGAAACATCCTGAAAATCTTTTTCTTTTAACTCATAGCCGCTATGAAATTCAATCATATGCTTTGGTTCTATACATTTCACTGTGTATCCATTTATTACACCTGTGCCTATAAGTGACTGCGGCGGATACATGATACCGTCAATAATATCTCCGTTTTCGTCAACGACAAACGCATGGTAATCAATCTCACATCCCTTTTCATCACGAAAGACGATATTCCATATGCTGTCTTCTCTAAATTTTTTATATCCTTTGTCATGTAATATCCGCTGTAATTTCACTACATCTTTTGACTGAATTGCGATATCCAGATCCTTATGCTGTCTTGTTTGTTCACCGAGTAACGCATCAACTCCCCAACCACCATCTATCCACACTGTTATCCCATTTTTTTCAAAAAGTGTATAAAGAGCAATTACTTCTTCGGCTTCCATTCTATTTTGATTGTAAACTCTTTTGGATGCACAAACTAGTGTTTATTAGCAGGCCAGTTCTCCTAGTCACTAGTCACTGAAATTTATTTCCCCTCGTATGCCTTCTTCAGCTTTGCAATATCAAACTTCTTCATCTGTAAAAAGCATGCAGTGACCCGCTCTACTTTTTGTTGATCTTGATCTGACAATAATATATTTAAAACATTTGGAACAATCTGCCACGTGACGCCAAATTTATCTACACACCAACCGCATTGTTCACGCTGCGGAACTGCTGATAGTTTTGCCCAAAAATAGTCAATTTCTTCTTGAGTATCACATGTTACTACAAATGAAATCGCAGAAGATGTGAGATCAAAATTGGGAATTTTTCCGCCGTTTAGAAATTGAAAATTCACTCCATCAAGCTCAAGATCAACCGACATGACACTCCCTGCTTTTTGTCCTGAAACTTCCTCTGCAGCTTCCGGATATTTTTGAATCTTTTTTATTTTTGAGTTTTTGAACACTGAAACGTAGTATTCCGCTGCGTCTTCAGCTCCTTTCTCAAACCATAAAAATGGAGTTATTTTTTGTGTAACTTTTACCATAACTTCTCACCCCCTTTCTGTAACGTCATTGCGAGGAGTGAAACGACGAAGCAATCTCAAGAGATTGCCGCGCTCCTTTCAGTCGCTCGCAATGACGAAAAATAATTCTAGTCACTAATGACTAATCACTAGTCACTCATAATTATTACTTTTTCCCGGCAATATTTACCATCCAGTGCATACCGAATTTGTCAGTAAGCTGGCCATAAGTATCTCCCCAAAATTGTTTGGCTAAAGGCATATCGACTTTGCCGCCTTCTGAGAGTTTGTTGAAATATTCTGTTAATTTTGCTTCATCATCTCCCATCAGACACAACTGCACACTATTCCCCTCCGTTACTTTATGCTCTTCATTTCCATCACTTGCATAAAATGTAATAGCGTCTGCAACTAACGCTCCATGCATAAGATAATCCTTTTCAGCATCATTTTTTGCCTGGCCTGTATCACCATAGCTTTGTATATCTAATTTACCACCGAAAATAGCATGATAAAATTTCATTGCCTCGGTGCCTTTCCCCATAAAATTTAAATATGGACTTAAATGAATCATAATTTTCTCACCCCCCTTCGTTTAGGTAATAGGTATTAGGTTATAGGTAAATAGAATAACTAGCACCTAGTCCCTAGCACCTATTACCTTTTCAGGAATTCTCCCAGCTTATCAAGTTGCTGGTTCCATCCCATTTCCATACCAGATAGTGGTCCTGCAGCTTCAGGAGTTGCTTTGGTCACAACAATATGAACTGTCATTTTTGTTTTGTTACCATCTTCTTCAAGAGTTACTGTTGTGAGATGTTCCATAACCTCTTTGCCGTTGACAATTGCATTGCCGGTAAAAACCAGCTTATTTGGTTCTTCTACTTCTTTAAACTCACCTGTCATCGGCCATTCCTGTCCTTTCATTGGACCTAATTCTTCACCAGCCAACATAACAAGATCAAGCTTACCACCTTGTCTTGTTTCCCAGTTATTGACAGTACTGGTAACTCCTCGCGGACCCCACCACTGCGCAACCAATTTCGGATCGGTCCATGCTTTGAATACCAGATCCCTTGGTGCGTCATAAACTCGTGCAAGCGTTAATTCTTTTTTTGTATCTTCCATAGTATTTTTAAAATTCAAACTTCTAACTTTGAACTTCTAATTACTTTTCACCTCCTCAACAAACTTTTTCAATCCATCAATTGTGTACGTCCATCCTTCTGCAAAATTTTTCTTCGAAAATGCAGGATCCTGGGGAAATTCTTCAGTAATTATATGAGTCAAAATTACTTTTGTATTTTCTCCCTGTGTAATCAAATCAAACGTAACATGAGATTTACCGGAATAGCCTTCATAGTACCAAGTATAAGTAAGTTTTTTGTGTGGAATTACTTCCAAAACTTTAACAATATGACCATACTGATGGTTTTCATCCGGTCCAAGTTCAAAATGCGTTTCAAAACCAACTTCTGCTTTAAATTCTGGAAAAAATGGCATCCATTGTTTGAGAAGCTTAAAATCTGTCAACGCTTTCCAGACCAAATCCGATGAAGCATGTACTTCTCGCTCCAAAACCAAAACATTATTTTTGTGTTCTGTCATATTATTTCTTCAATTTCTTTTTTTCTCTTGCCAAAACTTTTTCTAACGCATCAAATCTTTTTTCCCACATATCGCGGTATTTCTCAAGCCATCTATCTATTTCCTGAAATTTCTTTGGTGATAATTCATAAATGCGCTGATTTGCCTGCGGGTGTACTTCTACGATTCCAGCATCTGCCAGAACTTTAAGATGCTTGGAAACCTGCGGCTGACGAATGTGCAATGTGTCAACCAATTCACCAACTCCGCATGGTTTGTCTCTTAAAAGTTCAACAATTTGAAAACGGTTCGGTTCTGCGAGTGCTTGAAAAGTTATTGGATTCATAATAAAACCAATATATCATATGAGGAATATTCCTGTCAAGGAATATAGTAATTTACTTGATTCTTTTTGATTATTTACTTTAATATTATTATAATCCATTTATGGAAGCCAGAGCACTATATCGAAGATGGAATGAAATACGGGTAGACATTTCCCATGGAGTTGTTGATTCGGCTCAATTTGCTGCTCTTATTAATGCTGGTGTCTCACCCAGGTATCGAGCAAATTCTGCGCGTGTATTACACAATGAAATCTTAGTGGCAAAACCGAGAAATCCACTCAGATTATCCCAAAATTTGATCCATCGAAGATAATGTATCTGTAAGACATTTGCTACTTGTTTTTATTTATCTTTCTTAACAGATAAGAAGAAAAATAGAAACCATATTTTTTCTGTAATTCTTTTCTTTTCCAATCTCTTCCTGTTATCGTTTTGCGGCATGTGGGGTTAGCGCAATTACAAACAAAACTTGTGTCATTATTATCAAACATTGCATAATCCAGATAAAGCTCTTCCCCGATGTTTATATCTCTCATCGCAACAAAAATACAATTTCCCATTATCCCTAAATTAGGCTCGCAAGAATGGTTTACGAAAGTCATAATATTTTTAAATTCTTCTCTGGATAAAGGTGCGAGGTAAAATACATCACTAATTTGTAAATCAGCATCTCCAACGACATCTCTTTTTCTTCGTAATTCTTCATCATTTATTATATGACCTGAGCGGACAACAACAATTTCATCTTTTGCAATGAAAGCTTTTGCAAATAACCCTTTTTCGTTAATAGAACTTTCACGGATTTCAGTTTTTGGAGATCGGTATGATTTGAGTACCATACTGAGGCAATTATATCATTCTAATGAAAACTTATTTCTTCGATTCCTTCAAAACTGATGTGCATGCAGGACACTTTATGGCTTTTATAGGGATTTCTGAAATGCAGTAAGGACAATGTTTGGTTGTTGGATCGATAGTTTTTCCGGATTGTGATAATTCCTGCAGTTTGTTCATCGGCAGGACAACAAAAAAATAGATAACAACTGCGACAATCAAAAATGAAATTAATGCGTTAATAAAATCGCCATAAGCTATTTTTGTATTTCCAATTGAAAAATATAGCGTAGAAAGCCTGCCGTTTCCGCTAATAAACGTTATGATTGGGGTAAAAAAACTCTTAACAAACGACATAACAACCGAATTAAAAGCTGCACCGATGACTACACCCACTGCCAGATCAACGACATTGCCTCGTAAAATAAATTTTTTAAACCCTTCCATAAACAAGTCTATTATAACTTCTACACAAAAAAATTACTACTTTGAATCCGTATCATTTTACTTTTGACAATTTAAAAAAAAGCGAGTATTATCAGTCTATTAACTATGGCAGACGGACAAAAATCCCCAGCAACACATGTAGTCTATATTATTATAATTATTGTTTTACTGGTTGTAGTCGCAGGTGAATATTTCTATTTTCACAACAAACAACAGTCCGCAATGATGGCAGCTAATCATCCAGCTATGAATGGCCAAATGATGCCACCAGGAAAAGGCAAAGACGGAATAAATATGGCAATGATGGCGGTAAAGCCTCCTCCACTTTCTGACCAACAAAATCAACAATTAACAGAAGGAACATCTAAATCAACAACACAAAAAACATTTAATATTACTGCAGGCAACTTTTATTTTGTTCCAAATAAAATCACAGTCAATAAAGGAGACAAAGTTACTTTCAATGTCACCAATGCTGGAGGTGTTCACGATCTTGTAATTAACGAATTAGGTATTAAAACACCTGTTGCAAAAACTGCAACGACAGAAACTTACACCTTCTCCGCAAGTAAAACAGGTTCCTTTGTATATTACTGCAGTGTCCCAGGACATCGACAAAAAGGTATGTGGGGCACACTTACTGTTCAATAAACTTTCTTCCAAACTATAAAACTCATCTTTGCTCTTGACTAATCACTCATTGATATATATGATAAGTGCTATATTCTTTCGGGGTATTTGTGACTCGTCTCGCTGAAGTTTTAGCGAAAGCGGGAAATCAAAATCGGCGGTAGACTCCGCGAGTTGGAAACGACATGAATTGGTGAAATTCCAATAGCGACCGTACAGTCGGGATGTCCCGCACAAGTCTGTGCAGGACTATCATGCACCGAATGGTGCGTGGTGAAAGGAAGAATACTCCAATACATTATTTTGTATAATGTTTTTGTTGGATGAACCCCGGAAGGGGTTTTTTTATGAAAAAGTTACTTGCTTTTGGTCCTCTATTCATAATTATTGCAGCGATGCTGTGGGCACTTGATGGAGTTCTGCGCATAAGTCTTGGCACACTTCCACCTGCGGTTACCGTGTTTTATAGTGATCTGTTTGGTTTTATTGCACTTCTTTTCATAGTTAAAACCTGGGTTGGCGATTTGAAAAAAATGACCCGAAAAGAATGGATCGCGATTGCAATAGTCGCACTTTTCTCAGAAGCTCTTGGGACAATTCTTTATACAGCCGCACTGCAAATGACCCAATTCCTACCCTTCTCCGTCGTGGTAATTCTTGAGCAGCAGCTGCAGCCTATTTTTGGAATTATCACCGCTGTTATTTTGCTCAAAGAAAAAATCACAAAGCATTTTTTCCTCTGGGCTGCTGTTGCAATCCTCTCTATATATTTGGTTACCTTTAAAAACTTACAGGTTGATACACAAACCGGATCTCAAACTATCCTTGCGGCAGTTCTTGCTCTATCAAGCGGTATAATGTGGGGATCAGCAACGGCGATCAGCAAATTCGTTCTGAACAAAGTGAATGTTTTAACGGCTACAGCTGAAAGATTTTCGCTAGGAGCAATTTTTTCACTCTTCTTTATTTTCCCTCTGAATCAAACACAAGCAATGATTCATCTGACTTCAACTCAGATCTGGACGCTTATTGCGATTACTCTTTCAACCGGAATGGTCGCAACGGCAATCTATTATTATGGACTGAAGCGGACACCCGCAAGAGTCAGTTCGATATGCGAACTTGCTTTCCCTGCAACCGCAATTATCATCAGTTATTTTTATTACCACACTTCCCTTTCTATCACACAAATTATCGGTTTTCTCATTCTTATCCTCTCAATGACACAGGTAACAAGAGGTTATGAAAAAAGTAAAACTAAAACCAAATGAAAGCATCCAAATTCACGCAGGATTTTGAGAGAGTGCACTTGCAGTTGACAAAGAAAATTAATCTCTGGTATCGTTAGAATATGGATCAGAAACCAGATCAAGCAACTCAAAATCCAGCACCAGCCGAGCAAACAGGTAACGCAGCACAACCAAACAACCCTGCTCCAACTCCTGATACAGTAGCCAATACACAACCGGCAACCCCTCCAGCAGCTTCAGCTACCGCTCCTGCTGCAGCAAACGCGACGCCATCTGCAACTCCAGCAGCAAGCAGTCCAACTCCTCCCGCAAAAGGCAAACCCAAAGCTATGATTGTTATAATCGTTATGGTTGTCGTCTTCCTTGCTATTGCAGGAGTGTATCTTTATATGACGATGCTAAATAAACCCAAACACATGGCTATGACAAAATCTGCAGCAATGGTTAGTCCCACTTCTGTTCCTGTTACAGAACCGCCAACTCCTGTTATCTCACCTGTCACTTCATCAAATGTTGACTCGACACTCAACGACACTGATGCAAAAGTACAGCAGGCAACCAATCAAGCAAATACAGATCTGGATAGCGTAAGCAAAATGAATTCATCACAAGATAGCACAAGCGGATTCTAATTATGAAAAAGTTAGCGTATTTATTAACATTTCTTACGTGCAGCGGATTTGCGCTTGCTCAATCTGCAGTCCCTGCATTTGCAACAGATACATTGGGTGGGCAAAAAGTAGTTAATGCAGCAAATAAACTGGAAACACATATACAAAATCAACAAACCAAATTAGAGAATCAAGCCAGCCATTCAGCTGACAAATCTGCTAATCAATTACAAAATATTAAAAACCGGGCTGATTCATTGATAATGAATCGTCTAGACTCACTCAATATACTATTGAATCGTGTTCAATCAGATACCAGATTGACACCGAGTGAAAAAAGCAGTCTTGTTTCTGAAATCCAACAAGACGTTAGTGGACTAACGGCGCTAAAGGGCAAAATTGATGCTGATACAGATGTGACGACAGCGCGTGCTGATGCAAAAACAATCATCACCAGCTATTATATCTACGCTGTTTTTGAACCAAAAGTCCAACTGCTTGTGACGTTGAATAATTTACAGACAACAGCTGGATATATTCAAGCACTTGTTCCGCAATTACAAAACCTTATCAATACGCTCAAATCACAAGGGAAAGATACATCGCAGTTGCAGTCATCGCTTGATGATATCTCATCACAACTGCAGACTATCAATACGACTTTGGCAACTGATATAACAACCGCCCAGAATATCTCAACGACGACCAAACGCAATCCGTCAGACTTCAGTAAAGTACGACAGGACATCTCGCAAATTGTGCGGAAAGGATTTGCGCAAATCCGCTCAGACTTTGCCAAGATGCGTCCATTATTCAAACAATTAGTTGTAACAGTAACGCCTACTGTCGGGGCAACAACAGCACCCTCCGGTGTACAACCTACAACAGCAACATCAGAAACTCCCTCAATTTCCCCATCCCCAACACAGTAAAAAATTTAATCTAAACTTCACCAATCGTCATCCCGGACTGCGATACTTCGCAGAAGTTAGTCCTCTTGCAGGAATGACGAACTTTTTACAAACAGTGTTATAATGAAAAAATGAATGTTCGTTACAAACAAATAGAAACAATCAATGAATTTATTGATGCAATTCGAATCAGAATTGAAGTTTTTATAATTGAACAAAAATGTCCACCTGGTTATGATCCCGATGAACTGGATAAAGCTTCCAAACACTATATTGCTCTGGTTGATAATACAATAGTTGCAATGGTAAGATTGCGGGAAGATCCAAAAGGCTTTGGTAAAATTGAGAATATGGTAGTAAAAAAGGAATATCGAAAAAAAGGAATTGGTACGGGTTTAACAGAATATATTACAAAACAAGCTCAAAAACAAGGATATAAGAAAATTTGGATGCAAGCACAGAAACATGCACAACATGTATATGAAAAAACTGGATTTAAAGTTACATCAGAGCCTTATGATCTTTACAACTTAGGGATTCCACATGTAGATATGGAATATATTGGTAAATAAAAACCTATGTTAAATGCCTCCAACATCATTACAATCTGCTGGCTGATATTTCTCGTTTATTGGATTGCCAATTGGCGATCAGTCAAACCGGCTCAGGAAACTGCATGGAAAGCACCTAATTTTCGCTGGACAGAATTATGGATCATAATACTTATCATCTTAGTCACACATTTTGTCTTTCCAAAACACAGCCTGCACTTTTTGACGATCTCATCAAATTCTCCACTTATTTTGCAAATAATTGGTATTGTTCTCACTATTTTAGGTCTGATAATTGCTATCTTCGCTAGAAAAACACTCGCAGACAATTGGAGTAGCGATGTAGAATTAAAAAAAGATCACAAATTAATTACAAATGGTGTTTATAGATATATTCGACATCCAATTTATACAGGAATAATCTGTATGGGCTTGGGGGCAATTATCGTTGACCAATCAATAATTGTTGTTCTTTTTTATGTTTGTATGGCGATTTTTTTAATCTATAAAATGAAAAAAGAAGAAACATTGCTTCTTAAACATTTTCCCAAAGAATATCAAGAATATATGAAGAAAACAAAAGCCTTGATTCCGTATATTTATTAAGGCGTAACTCAAAAAGTCAAAGTAAAACAAATAATATGCCACACGAAACTCACACATCAAATAAACAACTGGCATTGCAATCAACTCTGCATTGCCTGATGGGTTGCGGTATTGGAGATATTCTCGGTGTTATTATCGGAACTCTTTTTGGGTTACCTTATGTCACAAGAATTATTGCCGGCGTTATCTTTGGTTTTATATTTGGATTTATTTTCAGCGCTATTCCTTTACTCAAAGCTGACATGCCATTCGTATCAGCAGCAAAGATTATTGTAACAACGGAAACGCTCAGCATTCTCGTTATGGAAGCGGCAGAAGCGGGAACGGAATTGCTTTTCCCTGGCATGAGAAAAATGGGACTTCTCCATATCCAATACTGGATCGGTTTGCTGACTGCTCTTGCTGCAGGATTCGTCGTAGCATTCCCGGTAAATTATGCTTTGGTCAAAAAAGGCATCCGACACCACCACTAATTAATAAAAACAAACTTTTTAACTTTTATCCAGGTTTTGATCTTTGGTCTTTTCTTCTTGAGCTTAATTTATGAGGTTTATACACTATATCATTAATAATTTTCCCATCAAACATTTCAAGTTCTCTATCAGCGATTTTTGCATAATCTCTTTCATGCGTTACCATAACGATAGTCAAATTCTCTTCTTTATTTAAACGTAAAAATGTATCCAGAACTGTTTTGGAAGATTCACTATCCAGATTGGCAGTCGGCTCATCGGCAAAAAGTATTTTGGGATTATGAATAATAGACCGGGCAATGCTCACTCGTTGCTGCTGTCCACCGGACAGTTGATTTGGCAAATTATCAAATCTATCACCAAGTTCAACACGTGCTAATGCCGCCTCCGCTTTTTGAGATGCAGTATGCTGATCAATTCCCTGCATAAGAAGAGGCAAGATGACATTTTCTTTTGCTGTAAGTGTGGGAAGAAGCGCATAGTCCTGAAAAATAAAACCAAAATTATTAAGCCGATAAATCACTCGTGTTTTGTCATCAAGCTCAGCAACATTTTGACCATCGATTATTACATCACCAGCTGTTGGTTTATCGAGCAAACTAATATTATAAAGCAGTGTGCTTTTCCCAGCTCCAGAACGGCCTGTGATTGAGATAAATTGCCCTGTTGGAATTTCAAAACTCAAATTATTGAGCGCAACCAATTCCGTCTCCCCCATCAAAAATTTTTTCAAAAGATTTTTAACGACAATCATATTAATTTATTTATTATTAACGGATTAACGGGTTATTTACTTTTGAAAACCCGTTAATAAACACCTCGTTAATAAATTAATAATCAACGGCCCAATATCGCATCCAGCGTATTTTGTTTGGTAACCAACCATGCAGGAATAAATCCTGAAATAAATGACGTAATTAGTAGTGCCAGTCCGTTATAAAAAATATCATTATACCCAATTGCAAGTGACGCATTTATACTCGCAAAATTAAGTGGATGCAGATCGATATAAGGCTTGAGAAGTCCCATGATAAAAATTGTTGAAATCGTAATTCCTGAAAAGGCATAAAATAATGCTTGAATAATATAAGCGATTTCAATTGCATGGGATGAAATACCGATCCCTTTGAGAATGCCAATAAACTTTCTCCGTGTGATTGCATTGACATAGATAACAATAAAAATTGTAACAGCGCTTACCATGAGCGCAATTGCGCCGACAAGATTGCCCAATTTACCTAGCGCTTGAATGATTGAATAAATACTGCTCGGCAGTGCTTCTTTGGAAGTCTCAACAATCACATCCTCATTCTTCGGCAAATTTTTGATAATAAACTGTTTGGCTTCTTCTTGGGATGCATTTGATTTGAGCCGAATAGCAATTTCGTTTGCGTTCAAACTCTGGTTCTGTGTCATCTCTCGAAATGCTGATTCTGTCATATATATCCGCGAATCAACAAAAACACTATTTGTAGTAAAAACTCCTTTTATTGTTACTATTTTTTGAACACCGTTAATTGTGAGACGGACACGGGATCCGACATCTGCTTGCCGCAACACTTTTGAACCAACAGCCAAAACCGCCCCTCTGACTGTCGCATATTTCTGAATAAGATTTGAACCAATGATAATATCATCTGCGTCCGTAGGATTTAAATAAGAACCTGCAACCATGGTATTAGACAAGTGGCTCATTTGATCTTCTGCAACAGGATCAATTCCGGCTGCAGTGCCGGAAGCGGATTCAGATAAGTCGGTCGGTCGCAATTTATTCTGGTAATTATATTCCAACAAACCGGTCGATGTTTCTCTAACAGAAACCGCCTTTACTGTTGGCAAACTATTTACAACAGTTAAAATAGAATCAGTATCTTCAATGGAAGTTTTATTTGTTGTAGGAATAATAAATACATCTCCCGAGTAATATTGCGGGTAGGTACCAATTGCTGCACCAGCAAAGCCAAGAAGAATGCCACTCAGAAAAATCATATTAAAAAAAGTCAGACTGATGACAAGGATTATTAATGCCGTCGTCCAGGGGTTATTTCTTCGAATATCGCGGACTGCAAGAAAAAAGCCGACCGAGAATGAATTGCCTTTCAGAAACATAGTTTTAACTTTCAACCCGTTAACGCGTTTTAGGAATTAATTTAATCAGGATTAGCCACGATTGTAGACCCGTCTGATAATCCACCCGTAATCTCCGTCTTTGCAACACCTTTTTCACCAAGCGTTATGGGAATTTGCTTGTGCGAATTCGCTGCCAAAACATATGTGTTTCCGTCTTTTGAAACAATCGCTGAATTTGGCACATCAATAACATTGTCACGACGAAGCGTTTCAATAGTGACAAGCGCTGTCATGTTGGGTTTTATACTTGCTGGCAATTCTGAAGTTTCAATTCGGGCTGCATAGGTTACAACTCCTTGAATATCTGTTCCGACAGTTGCTAGATCGGAAACACGCGCAGGAAATGTCTCATTTCTCAAAGCATCAAAAGTGACACTCGCAGGTTGCCCCTGCATGACACGCGTTGCATAATCCTCACTAATATTTATGCTAATATAAGGATCGCCGAGGTTGGCAATGATTAAAACCGGCTCTGGCGTGTCTGTTGAAATTGCAGCCTGTCCCGTTGCTGATCCCGCAATTGTCACAGATGTGCTCGGAGCAGATACTGAATCTCCCACCTGATCTTGAAGGTTTACAATCTTACCATCAGCTGGTGCATAAATTGTTGCACTTTTTGTTTCATCATATGCTCGTTTGGTTTGTGTTACTTTTGCTTGTGCTGCAGTTACGGCAACACCGGCTGTTTTGTATGTTTGTTCTGCTGCGGTGAATTCTTTTTGAGTCTGGACTACTGCGTTATTAATAGCAAATTTTTCTAGATCTGTATAAGGATTTTTTGTAGACGGATTAATCGTATTATTGATCATATAATTTTGATTATTTTGTGCGGCAATATACGCCTGTTGCTGTGTCCACATTTCCCCGTCCAAATTTTGAACATTATTTTGCGCTGTCTGAAGTACACTTATTGCATTTGTATAATCTGTATATGCTGCATTCTGCTGATCAGTTGTTGACGTCGCGTCAACGTAGAAAAGCGGATCGCCTTTTTTCACATAATTGCCGTTTGAAACATAAATCTTTGAAATAATTCCGTTTGCTGACGAAGTGACAACTGTTTGCGAAGCAGTCGTATAAGTTCCGCTGACCTGGACTGTGTCTACCAAATTCTCACGTGTTACTGTATAGAGAATATCCGAACTCGGCTTCTGAAGAAGAATTGTCCGAATGATAAGAAACACAACGATTGCAACAATCGGAATAAGAAACAATTTTCTTTTACGAATCTCGGACAGCACTTTTCCCATAATACTACTCTATATCAGTATGTATCAAAGTTGAGGGAAAGTAAATGAGATAGAGATAAATATATGGCTATATGGTTAAAAATTCTAATCATTAAACCATAGAACCATTTAACAATAGTGTTTTATAAATTAGCAAGCTTGACAACAGTATTCCAATTCCTTGTCGTGACGTTTTTACCAAATTCCTTTTCAATAAAGCTCATCAGATCTAGTGTACCTTTTGCAGGAGATAAAACAACAACGCTGCAGATTTCCAAATTTGAAACCTGGAGAATGCGCGCGTCTTTATTCTCCGATTCATAAGGCAATTTCAAATTGTTTTTTGACTTCTCCGACAAAAAAGTTATATACAATCGAGCCTCAGGTGTAGCACTAATAGACATAAACGGATCAGAAACAACGAGGTCTTGGATTTCTTTATGTGTTCGAATTATAACCGGTATCACAAAACCAAATGTCTTTTCAAGCCTTTGCTCAATTTGCTGTTTTAGCGAATTTACATTAGTTTCTTTTGATACAAAAATAACATTGCCGCTGTTAAGCAGTGTTTTGACGTTGGTAAAACCAAGAATTTCAAATGTCTTTTTCAAATCCGCCATCGGAACTTTCTTATTCCCTCCGACATTAATCCCTCTCAAAAGTGCAATATATTTCATAATAATCTCTTTTAAAATTATACTATAATTACGTTATGAATGATCCCATACAGATTGAGAGAATTTATGCGGATAGCTGGAAAGTTTTTAAATTGATCCTACTGGAATCTTTTGCCTCAGACCCACAGGCCTTTCACCACGGCAAGTTGCAGACGCGGCGAAATTTCCTGAAGAAAAAGCAACTTGCTGCACTGTCACTTTATAAGCAATTTGGATTTGTTATAGTTGGTCAGGAAATGTTCACTTAATTATGGAAAAATTGTTAGAGTAAAGCTAATGAAATTTTTCTCCTTTCTTAAGCATAGTTATAATTGTTTCCATCCTTTTTTGCCGAGTTTCTGGCTTTTTGGCGGTTTGCAAACGCCACGCAATCGCGTAAGTATTCGCTCGGGTCAATGAATTAAAAAATGCTTCAGCTTTTTTATCTTTTACTAACTCTTTTAGGAAATCTTCAGGAATTCGCATATCTTTTGAACTATCGTATGCAGAATTCCAACTCCCATTTGCCTTTGCTGATTTAACAACTGCCAAACCCGACGCTCGCATTTTCCTCTCTTGAATTAATTGCTCAACCAATTCAACATTCCTTTTTGACCAGATACTTTTTGCTTTGCGTGGTGTAAATCTCGTCACATAATATTTTTCATCATATTTATTGATTAAACCATCAATCCAGCCATAACATAACGCAACTTCAAGCGCCTCATCATAACTAATTGAAACTGCGAGGCTGTTTTTTTTGGCAAACTTTATCCAGATTGCCGGGAATTTATCATGATTATTCTCAAGCCAATCTTCCCACTCTTTTGGAATTCTAAATAATAAAACTGGAGTATTCTTATGCAGTTCCATAAAAACAATTTAAAAAATCTCCTTTATCCCCTCTCTAAAAGCAACCGCTGCAAGCAAAAGTGCCATCAATTGATCCGCCCACCACCAACCAAAGAGTGCATTCAAAACCAAACCGATCAGAACAGTTCCTGCTAATGCTCCATCAATGAGAGTAAACTTTGCATCGGCCAAAACTGTCCCACTTCGCATTTTAACGCCAATATTTTTTTTGATAAGACCCAGGCAAAGCATAACTCCAATAGTTATAATAATAAAAACAATACCAGGAAGTGATTTATCTGGATGTTTATGGGTAAACAAACTTGTCAGAGCATCAATAAAAATATAAAGAGAAACAGTAAAATAAGCAAAACCAATCAGTCTCAAGGCGATCTTTTCTCTTGTTTTTTTACCACCTTTTAAATCCCAAACGACAACTGCCGAGGCAAATACTTCAACACCTGACTCAAGTCCATACGCAAGAAGAGCAATCGATCCTGACAACAATCCAATGGCAATACAAACTATTCCTTCGAAAACATTCCACGCAATAGTGAGATACTCATAAAAAAGCGCTTTTTTGAGGAGTTTCTGCTGCATGTATCTATTATAGAAGAACCTATGCGCTTATTTAAAGAAACATTATTTTTTCTCCCTTTTATTTTTTTGGTAATATAAAATGTAAACAATCGGCAAAATGCCCACAGTATTAAAGATTACAATCGCGATAAACCAAAATAGCTGGTTATGCCGGGCTGATTTCCACATCCCGATACTTTTCCAGACAATATCCCAAATTAAAAGAATAAAAACTAACGGATTTTGCAACAAACTTATCAATTGTACATGTTCAAGTCCCATACAGCACCCCCCTCCTTGCGCGTCACTAAACACCAATACCCATTGCGTATATGGATACTACTTAAAAGCTATAAGGCACGTTATGACGCATTTGTATAGTACAATTTATTATCTACAAATACTGTGATCTATGTCAATAATATCTTTACCAAAAGCCCAACAGAGACGACAATGGTGATTATTTTTAGCAGTTTTTCTCCTTTTTTAATTGCAATATGCGCTCCCAGATACCCACCGAAGATACTTCCAAGAAACAGTGGAACGCCGTACTCATAATTAACAACACCTTTAATAGTAAAAGTGACAGCAGAAATAATAGTAACAAGAGCTGATAAAACGTTCATTAATGCTGCGCTTTCAAGATAGGAATATCGCATAAACTTTCTAAAAACAAATGCTAGAAAAATGCCTCCTCCAATTCCTATTGATCCTTGATAAAGGCTAACAATAAAAGACCAAAAAAGAACACCAAATGAGAGATGATTGGGAGTATTTATTGCAGCACTTTTCGAAACATTTTTATTTTCTTTAGAAAAAATTGTCAGAGCAATAATAGTTGCCGTTGCTGTAAGAATAATATATTTTAGAAGTTGTTCATTAATGCTTAAAGTGAGATTTGCTGCAATAATCGCGCCTATAGAGACAACAATTGCTAATATTACGAGTGCTTTGTTGCGTCTTACTACTTTTTCTTTATAATATTTCGCTCCGCCAGCTAACAAACCACCAATTGGCACAAATTTGCTTGTGGCAAGTGAAGCATAAGGACTAAGTCCAAACGCGAGCAACAAGGGAGTTGTAATCAACCCGCCTCCTCCGCCTGTTACATTGATAAAACCATTAGCTACCCCGATTAATAAAAAGATAAAAAGGATTACCAGATGCATGAGATAAGTATATCAGAGGCACGCAAATAAAACTGAAACTTTTTACAGCATTTTATAAAATTTGCCCGCTATGCTCTTCACTTAACAATCGATGATCAATAAAGCATCAAATCTTGCACTGATATAAGAGTATATCCATGCAAAGTGATCTCAAGACCTGAGCTCAGCAAAATAATATTAATCCAAGGTATGTTATGCGGTTTGGCGACGAAGTGAGAGGTCGAGAAATGATGGGTGGACACGGGAAATGGGATGGCTCATGGAGCAAACCTACTCCTGGTAGTTAAATATAGATAATTTTAATAAAATATCCACTGGAATTCGTTTCCGCTGGGTATCTTTTGTGGAAATAGAGATGTTAATGTACCCTAATAATTTCTTTCACTTTTTCTATTGCTTCTTTCGGGGTGTTTGCAAAAGAAACATATTCCTTACCCATTTTTTTGAAAAAAGCTGTAGAAACATCATCACTACCCAAAAGAATAATATGCTTCTTCGCTTTAAGTGCCATCGCAGCTTCAGAAACAGTCCCTGCCCCCAAACCATCTGCGATTATCAGTAAGGCATCGCTTGAAAGAATATTGATATTATTTCGTGCACTCCCCATGCCGGTAACAATAGCAATGTCAACAAACTCAGAAGTGTCTTCGTTGGTATTTGCAGGAAGAATACCAATAGTCAAACCGTTTGCTTTTTTGGCTCCTTCATTGACTGCATTCATTGCACCTTTTTTTCTTCCGCCGCTTAGTAGAACCCATCCTTCCTGAGCTATCAATTCACCTAGCTCAAAAGCAGTATCGATAGCTGACTGAGGAGCATTATCTCCCGGACACATAACGCCAATAAGCGGCTTTCTCATATAGTCATTATAACAAAATCCTAAGAACCACTACTGAGAGCCAACGAAGAACCTTGCAATTGCGGGTTACTCATAGTACTTCTGACTGAAGATTTTGAAAAGGCCCGCTGAGTCCGACGAGATGTTCTTGCAGGAGAAGCGTTAATAATTTTTTTACTATTTTTCCCCCCCGCAATTTTGGCAATTATTTCATAGGTATCTTTGCTATCGAGATGAAAACTATTATGTCCCCAACCGGAAAGCTGATAATTTGTTACTCCGTCCATTGTCGCATATTTAAAAGGAACCAATTCATCCGATTTCGCAGTCAATGTGATCATTTTTTGTTTAGGGAAAGGTGCGCTGTGAAGTTTTTTAATAAATCCACTTCTTGGCACCATAGCCCTGCCCTTACTTGTAAACGTAATTAACCATGCAGTAATTGTACCTTGCACCGGACCGCCCATACTTATAAATTTATGAATTTTATTCCACTTTTTATAGGTGGACAAATAATTCCAGCAAACAAGAACGCCTGAACTAACTCCAACTATTGTGTAATTTTTGAGCTTATGTCGGGATATAAACTGTGCAAGTCGTCTGGTAGTGGCATCAAAATTTTCACGAGCAAAAGGAAGATCTAAGAAATACGTCCTGAAGCCTAACTTTTCTAAATAGGATACCCATATATTATGATAAACATTCGCATTAAACCAACAGCCAACCAATAATATGGTTCCTTTTGGTCGAGGATTTCGATAAATTTTGGGATGGAGAAACCACGTAACAAATGGATATGTTATTGCCAAATAATATTCTTTGGTAAAAGAGGTAACTAAATTCCAAGAGTTTCTCATATTACTCTTTATTATTACCGCTGAGTGCAAGAAGAACCGCTAAAAATTTGTAAGGAATTAGTTAATGATGTTGACTTTCAATCAAAAGAAATTCTCTATTGAACTATATTTTCGAATTGGGAATAACGTTTGATTATTGAAACTTCCTGCAAACTTGGAAGTGACTGGAGAATTGGTTTGATTTCGTGATAGATTTTGTTGGCATCTTTTCCATAAATGTAAAACGTCACACTCTCCTCTTCAATTCCCTCACAAAATTCATGACCATCATACGTCCCCACATGCGATGATGCAACAATTTCACGAAAGATATCATCAAGGTCAAAAACAGCGTCGAGCGCCTTTTTTTGTTTTAATTTGCCGATCGGAAATTGCAGACAGATAATTACTGCCTGCTCATCCTGCCTGTCTCCGTCGGGTGAATTATCGAATAATTCATCCGTCAGATACATACTCTAATTCATTGTGAAAAACTTTTGTGAAAAATGCAAGAGGAAGTTTTTCGTCATCCCGGACTGCGACACTTCGCAGAAGTTAGTCCTCTTGCAGGAATCCGGGATCCACAAAATTATTCATATAGATTCCTGCACCCATTCGGGCATCAAAGACTTTCACAGGAATGACGAGGTATTACCACACTATCTTCTGCCCAAAGTCATTTTCAATAGAAATCGGGCTTGGCATCTCAGCATTAATTCTTCGCAAATGTATCAACACTTCTTCATCAGTCACTTGCCTGAAATTTTGGTAATATCTTCCGATAGCATCTAATGTATCCGGATGTTCAATGCAAATAATTGAATCAATCAATGGAAAAATAGCTTCAGCTGTACTTTGAGCGCATACCGGTACAGCAAAAATAATTTTTTTGGGATGGTGTTTTTTCAATGATAAAATTGCCGCGCACGCAGTTACTCCAGTTGCTAACCCATCATCAACAAGAATCACGCTTCGGTTTGTCAAAAGTCCAAGAGGTTTGCCTCCACGATATAATTTTTTCCGTCTTTCCAATTCAGTTCTTTCACGCTGTTGAATCAATCTTAGAGTAACATTCGAAATTTGGAAATAATCAAGCATATCTTTGTTGAGATATTCGACACCGTCTTCAGCTATAGCACCAATACCGACTTCTACATTTTGAGGTGCACCTAATTTCCGAACAATTTCTACCTCAAGGGGTGCGTGCAACGCCTTTGCAATCGGAAACCCTACCGCAACGCCACCTCTAGGTAATGCCACCACCAATGGACTTTCGTTTTTATAGTTTTTAAGTTTTACTGCCAATTGTTTTCCAGCTTCTATTCTATCTTCAAACATAATGATCCTTTTGTAATAACAGATTCAATACTACACAAGAAATATTAATATCGCGTAAGAATACCATAATAATCTTTGCTTATCCTATAAATAAACCTTTCCGCAAGTTCTGTATGGTATACTGATTTCGTCATCGCGAGCCCAGTAATACGGGGCATGGCGATCTCATGAGATTGCTTCGCTACGCTCGCAATGACGTAAACTCTAAGCCATTGTCATCAACCTCTTCATTTGTTATTATAAATTTTTATATTAAAAATTATGATGATCAAACCATTCACTCAAACATCACATCGTGTCCACTGGATAGATATTTGTCGGGGAATCGGCATTATTCTCGTGCTTTATGGACATCTTTTTGTGTCTGATAAAAATACCTATCTTATTTTTGCTTTTCATATGCCGCTGTTTTTCTTCATTTCTGGGTTGGTTTTTAGACCAACAACGAAATCATTATGGGAAATTACAAAAAAATATTTTAAACAGTTGTTAATTCCTTATTATATTTTTGCAATCCTGACATATGCTTTTACACTTATCTCCCAAACAGCTGGTGATATTAGTATTAGCGGAATTGGCTATCAATTATTTGGTATTATCTACGGTAGCGGCAGTGATGGCATGCTTGGATACAATGTCGTTTTATGGTTCCTGCCGTGTCTTTTTATTACAAAACTTACTTTTGCAGCAATTACTAAAAGACTATCACAAACTAAATTGCTTATTTGTATACTTACGGTAAGCGCGATAACCGGCTATTTGCTTTCCCTCTATTTCCCATGGCTCAAATTGCCGTTTAATTTCGAAATTGCATTAACAGGACTTACTTTTTTTGGCACTGGCTATTTGTTGCGGATAAACAAACATCTCTTCAAAATTTTTGCAAATCAAAAACCACTTTTGGCAATAACTGCATTACTTTTTACTATCCTCATTGCGACAGTGAATTATCACATGAGCGGCGCAAAAGTTGATCTCAGAGCCAACCAACTCGACAACTTTTTCCTTTTTTATCTGGGGGCATTCGGTGGTATTATCAGCTGGATTACAATAAGCCAGATCATTGCAAAAAATACAGTTCTTGAATATATCGGCAGACATTCAATGATCATTTTTGCTTGGCACAATGTCATTGCTACTGATCTGGAAAACATTGTTAATTCACTTTTGACACAGGATCTTCTTAATCCAATAAAATATCTCCTGCCAACTATTTATGCTTTTATGCTAACTTGCATCATTCTCTTCAGCAGAATGGTAATTGTGAAATTAAAAGGTGTGTACAACCTCACAAATTATTTGAAGCTATAAATCTGATATTCTACTCTGCAAAATAAAAAATTCCCAAATCGTCATTGCGAGGAGCAACCCGACGAAGCAATCCCAAACGAGATTGCCGCGCTCTTTGCAGTCGCTCGCAATGACAAATTTAAAAATTCAATATCTATTGGCCACTTGACGCATTGTCTTTGCTTTGACCTTGGCCTCCTGAAGGTCTGCGGAACATCATATTGCCATTGCCGACTAGAACAGTCTGAGCCGTGACACTTCCATCAGAATTTGTTGTTCCAATAGCAGTTACCATCTGTCCTGATTTCATATCAGACGTTGATCCGGTCGTTGTTTTGCTGATAGATGTCGTACTGGTAAGATTTACAATCTTACTGCTACCATCATTAAGCTTAACTGTCACTGAACCATTACCTGAACTTACTATCTGGCCTCGAACTGGTATCATTCCGTTAGCGCCCTGTCCGCCTCCAAATCCACCTTGACCTCCTCCGAACCGACCACCAACGCCACCAAAGCCACCTCGGGCAAAGCTCGCGCGGGTTTGATTCTTTTGATACAAAGTACCGCCATAGAATCCAACACCAGCAAAAATAATAATCAGAATAATTACATATAATGGTTTAATTGGTTTCATATCTTCACCCCCTTCCAGGAAAGGTAATAGGAACTAGGTTATAGGTATTAGAAAAAAACTATCACCTAGCACCTATACACCTATCACCTGACTATTCATATCTCAATGCTTCAATCGGTTCAAGATTGGATGCTTTACTTGCCGGATACCAGCCAAATAACACACCAATTCCTGCGGAAACGACGAATGCCAACAAAACTGATGCTGGTGAAATAATAAAAAGTGAATGAGAAAAAACTGAGATAGCAAAAGAAAGAATAATACCCAAAATAATACCGATAATGCCTCCGGCAAACGTCAAAATAATTGATTCAATAAGAAATTGGGTAATAATGGTTTTTTTCTTCGCACCAAGAGCTTTGCGCAAACCAATTTCCCGAGTCCTCTCCGTTACGGTAACAAGCATAATATTCATAATCCCGATGCCGCCAACAAGAAGTGAAATCGCAGCAACTCCTGAAAGCAAGGTGGTAAATGTGCCTGTTGTTGATGATGCGGTATTGAGAATATCCTGCTGAGAAAAAATGGTAAAATCCGCCTGAGTTGGATCAGAAAGTTTATGTCTCTGTAAAAGAAGATAGCCTACTTGATTTTCTGCCTCTGTCATCACGTCCTGACTTTTGGCTTCCAAACTAATATCACTGAGATACGCCTGTCCAAAAATCTGCTGTTGCGCTGTAGTGAGCGGAATATAAACGATATTATCTTGATTGGCAAATCCCGTTCCACCTTTGGAAACAGTTGTTCCAATAATTCGGAAAGAAATACCTCTAATACGAATCGTCTGTCCGGTAGGATCGGGTGTATTGGGGAATAAATTCGTAATAACTGTTTGTCCGATAACTGCCACTTTTGCAGATCCCGTATTGTCAAGATCAGATATAAATCGTCCTGTCTGCAAGGAAATTTTATGCACATCAGCATATGCAGCAGTTCCTCCTATAACTTGCACATTGGCGTTATTTCTCCCCCCTGTAACCTGTGTTCTGCTTGAAAGTTCAGGTGAAACATTTTGGACAGTCGTTATGCTGGATGAGGTTTGGATGGCCTTTGCATCTTCATTGGTGAGGGTCGTTGCACCTCCTGCTGCTCCTCTAACAGCGCCACTTTGCTGAGAACCCGGACTTACAGTCAACAGATTGGCTCCGAGTGAATTAATTTGATCGGCAACAGATTGTTGAGCAGCCTGCCCCAACGACACAAGTGCAATAACACTGCCGATACCAATAACAATACCAAGCATTGCAAGACCGGTACGTAATTTATTAACCGTTAATGTTGTAAGACTTTCAATTGCTGTTTCTCCAATATCCATAATCTTTATGTTGATGCAAACACCTTCATTCCTTTTGTGGAGGATTTGGCTTTCACCTGATGTGGATTTATTCTATCGCTTAAAAGTTTTCCATCTTTAACCGTAATAATCCGTTTTGCATGACTGGCAATATCAGGTTCATGCGTGATCATTACAACAGTATGGCCTTTTTCATTGATATCTTGAAAAATTGCCATAACTTCTTCAGCTTGTGCAGATGCAATATTACCTGTCGGCTCATCAGCAAGTAGCAATGCCGGGTCCATTGTCAATCCGCGGGCAATTGCAACACGCTGCTGCTGGCCTCCGGAAATTTGATTTGAAGTATGATCGAGTCGTTCTCCCAATCCAACCATTTCCAGATATTTTGTTGCACGTTTGCGTCGCTCTTCTTCAGAAATTCCTGCATAGCGCATCGGCAGCATAACATTTTGCAGTACTGTCGTTCTCGGGAGTAAATTAAACGCCTGGAAAATAAAACCAATCTTGCGATTTCGTATGTCAGCAAGTTCATCGTCAGTTAATTTCTCAACGTTTTCGCCATCGAGAATATAAGTGCCGCTTGTGGGTGTATCAAGACATCCCAAAAGATGCATGAGTGTTGATTTCCCGCTACCTGAAGGACCCATAATTGCAACAAACTCACCTTTTTTTATGGTAAATGAAACATCATTAAGGGCAATTGTCTCACCTGCAGCTGTGTTATAAATTTTTGTTAAGTTTGATACTTCGATAATATTCATGATTCATAATTCAAAATGCAAAATTCAAAAGTACAATTCAAAATTAAAAAGTACTTGTCATTCTGGCTTGCGACCCTATGAAATAGGTAGTCCTCTTGTAGTATCCAGAAACAAAACTTTTGACTTTTTACCTGCATTTTTGACTTTTGACTTTATTAACCGCCTCGTGCTCCGCCACCACCAGCACCACCACCACGAACACCACCGCCAAAGCCTCCTCCGCCGCCAAAACCTCCTCTTCCACCAATGCCACTAAACGGCGACGTTGTTGAAGAACTGCCTGTTGTGGTTGTATTCTCTCCTGTCACAACGACATCTCTTTCACTAATACCTGTTGTGATTTCGGTATTAGTGTCATCGGCAATTCCTGTGGTTACCGGCACGCTTGTGACCTGATTATTCTTCAGAACTCTGACATATGATGATCCATTGGAAGTCTGTATGGCGGCAGTTGGTACGTAAATAACGTTGTCTGCCCGGGCTGTTTGGATAGCAACAGATGCAGTCATACCTGCTTTAATTGATGTTGGCGGATCAACAAGTGTGATGTAAACATTATAGGTGACAACTCCCGAAGAAATTGTCCCGATACTATCTACACTTTGTACTTTTCCGACAAATGTTTCATTCGGAAAAGCATCCAGCGTTATTGTCGCATTCTGGCCTGGTTTTAATTGCGGCACATCAACTTCATTTACCTGTGTCAGAACTGAAAGTTGTGATAGATTTCCGATAACCAGAATTGTTGATCCGTTATTTGTTGAAGAGGTAGATGAAGAAGCAAAGCTTGTACTATTTGACGTTGTTGTTACAGTCGAAGCGGATACTGCATCACCGGGAACGACTGACAAATTCGCAACAGTCCCATCAATAGGTGCAGTAACTGTCGCATTTTGCGTCGCTTGATACGAAAGTGATGCTGACTGAAGACTTGCATTCGCAGCTGCAATCGCTGTATCCTCTTGATTGTATTTGGTTTCATCTGCTGAAAATGCCTCATTTGCGCTGGTCAAGGATGAATTAAGACTGTCTATCTCGAGTTGATTGTATGGTTGTTTGGTAGAAGAATTATTAACGCCGGGGTTATTTATCTGAAAATTAACCGCATCCTGCGAATCAAGAATTGACTGCCTATCTTTTTCAAGTGTTGCCACCAATACTTGCTTTGCGTTTGTTGCTGAATTATAACTCGCTAAGGCACTTTCATATGATGCATATGCTGATGCTTTTTCCTGCGGCGTTGCTGTGGATTTGACACTAAATAATTTCTCACCAGCAGTTACCGTATCGCCATTTTTAACAAATACTTCTTGTACCAAACCGTTTGATGGCGATGTCACACTGGTTTGGGAACTTGCATTGATATTTCCGCTTTCCGAAACCGTTTGGATGATGCTTCCTCGCTGGGCAGTTGCTGTTTGATATTGAGAAGTAGAATTTTTCTGTCCGAAAGCTTTTGTGCCTACTAACCAGATAATGAGTAAAATAACAATAATAATCACCGCTTTTTTCCACAATGACAGACCTTGGAAGCGGGCAATCACTGATTTTGGCTTATTTTTAGCCAACGTAGCTGCACTCATGATACTGAAATTATAATTTCGTGATACTTAATATATGCTTTATGAAATAGATGAATCATCATATCTTCTTTAATGATAAATAAATGAGCTGGGCATAGCAACTCAAACTCAGTGTCTAGTGAATAATAACTAGTGATTAGGAAACATATATTACTAATCACTAAATACCTAGTCACTAGTCACTACAAATCTATTAAACCTACTCGTCATCGTCGCAATTCCCTTATCATCGATCATATAACCGTCATAGCCGGGCAGTTTTTCAATAAATTGAATTCCTTTCTTACCCATTGCAAATGCTGCTGTTGCAAACCTGTCAGCATCATAAACAGTCGGCCCGATTATCGTCATACTTGCAATACCTAAGATGGGTTCATCAGGTTTATGAGGATTATAGATATGATTTCCTCTGACGTAGAGACCTGATGTCGCAATGCCTTTATTTTCAAGCCAGACAACTTTAACTATCTCTTCACGGTTAAAAGGATTTCGTATACCGACACTCCAACGCTCACCATTTTCATTTTTCCCTGATACTTGAATATCACCACCTGCATCAACATAAAAGTTGTGAAAACTATGGTTTTTTAAAAGTGTTGCCGCATTGTAAATCGCCCAACCCTTCACAATTCCTGAAGGATCAATTGTACCGTTGTTATTGATATTAAAATAGCCGTTAGACTCGCGTCTTGTATCATCAGCAAGCTGTAAAATCTGTCTGGCGTCGGTACTTAATTGCTTTTTTGTAATTTCTCCTGCATTGAAACGGGAAATTTCGCTATCTCTTTTAAAGGTGCTGAACATACGGTCAACTGAGGCAAAATAATCAAAAATGCCCGCAATGTCGGATTCGGTCACATGAGGATCGACAATTTCTATCGTTATTGGCATACCCATCAATAAACGAGTCCGCTTCATATAATAATTTCAACTTAACTATTTTGTCATCCGGACTTGATCCGGGATCCACAAAATTATTTGTATAGATTCCTGCTTTCGCAGGAATGACAAATGTGGTGGCTTATAAAGCCTAAACTATTTCGCCTGTGCAAGCGCATTTGCCAGTGATTGCATAAATGCATGACTTGAATCAGTCGCGCCGCTTACGATATCAACATTAGCAGACTGTGCCTGAATTGCTTCCTGCTTGAGCTGCGGCATCGCTTGCTGATTGATCTGAACTGAATCATCTCTATCATTTGGATATTGTAAAAATTGTACATCGGTAAGTTTACCATTTGAAATAGTTGCTTGTACCTGAATTGTACCGTAAAAAGCATCTGCACCGGAGCCGGTATATGTCCCGTCTTTATAAGCTCCATTTGATTGCGTCGACGAGCTGTTTGCCGAATTTTCTGAAACTGATGTACCGTTATTTTTATTTGAAGTAATAGAGACAGCAGGTGTTGTACTGTTGTGATAAATTGAGTATAAAACAAAAACAACAATCACAAATCCCGATAGTAATATTTTCTTCATGTGAATTATTTTATTGCGTCTATCTTTAATCTCGCTTAAGCTATTTTGAGGCAAGTGTCATCTCAGAGGATATTCGTCTTCATCAGCTTGACCGATTATTGGTCTTTTAAACATGCTTGTTCTCTGCCGAATTTTTGTTGCAATTTCCTCATCTTTTTCGGTCCAAACGGGTTTGTCCATTAAAACGTAATCATATGAGCAAGTTGGTCTAAGTTTTTTTTCAGTAGCAATCCCAATTACTTTTTTATTATGTGGGAATTTCCATCGTGCAAAATAACAAATTGCTAAAAGCATACTTTTCCTTCGCTCACGAGGTTCAGGATCATCCATAAAAAGAAAACAATAAGTAACCCCATCAGAGGGCATAATTCTTCGATATAGATCTGCTCCACTTATATCTTTATGTGAACGAATATGCGCGTCCATAAAAACTTTGCTTAAATACCTCCTTTCAAATCTATTCGGTCGCGCAAGCTCACGTGCAACAATTTCATATTTGGGAGATCCTTCATGTGCTCGATCAATAATACTGTCCCATCCATAACTAATTTCATCCATTTTTTTCTTTTTGATATATCTTGGATCCTTTTGAAGATTTTTCCATATACCTTCTTCAAGTACAATATTATCAGCATTTTCAAAATCACCAAAAGTTTTATTTTCGCGGATGTAAATTCCTAAAAGTTCTTCTTCTCCACCGAGTACAATTAAACTTCTTTTACCCTTTGTAAGCAATTTCTCTTTCCTTTCAAGATATAGACAAAAATCACTAATTGTATCTAACTCGTTAAGAACGATTTGAGTAAAATCTCGAGTAAAAACGTGTACATCATGTCCTTTTACTTCCTCAATTGCTGAGAAGTAATCTTCCCCTTCGCCTAGTAACGCTGAAATCAAAAAAGCTTTTTTTATTTTTTTTGGATCAATAACTTCTTCGCCTCTTCTTGGATTAATAAGCTTAATTGGAGTTTGTAATTCAAAAATTTGCCTCCACGCTCCCGAGATTTGTCTCAGATTTGTATCTACTTCCGACTTTTTATACTTACCTGTTTTATCCAATTTTAAATCTTTAATTTGCCAAATAATTACCGTCTCGTCAAACATTATCAATAAATCACAAAGCTCATTTCCAGAAGGCAGCAGAGGATTTGGGTAGCACCAATCGGTAAAGAATGTCTTAGTTGCAAGATTCTGAACAATCTTCTCTGCATTTTTTCCTTTTATTTGAAAATAATTTTTATCTTTCTTCATGTTCGAAGATTATAACTCCTGCTTTTGATCTTGACAAATTTTAAAATCATAAAAAAACAGCCCCTCGGTTAGTGGGGGCTGTTTTTAAATCGCTGCCAAAGCTTTTTTACGGTGTTGGTGTAAGAGTTAGCTTGTGCCAACCAAACCTGCCAAACCGTCCCATCCCAGACCCAAACGGGCGAAGATATTGTAATGAAATATTATTTTGTTTTGCCCAATTTTGTAAATCCTGCATACTGGACTGCATCTGTGCACGCCTTTGCGCAGGAGTCATGCTCTTAAAATTTTTCAAATTGCTCTGCATTTGTTTGATAAGTTCTTTGTGTTTATTGAGAATCAATTGTTCTTGCTCATCGTTAATCTTTCCCGTACTCACAAGATTTTTCAAATAATTCTCATAATTTGCTTCTCTATTTGTCATCATTTCTTGGCGGTGTAGTGTGAAAACTGATTGCACATCATTTGTATTCAGGTGAAACTTGTCGGCAATCTCCTGCACGAGTGACGGGACGCTATTTTGACTATTTGAAGTTGTCTGAGCAAAAGCGCTTGTCGCGACGATTAAACCACCACATAAAACAGAAACAATTGCAACAGTAAGTATTGTTTTCTTTGTCATATTAAAAAACTATTCACCTCCTATTGGACATTGTCGGAATTATAAAAGCTGGTTCTTAAAAAACGCTTTAACTTTCGTGAAGTCCTCTATTCTTTCGCTCTTAAAGTGAGGCATAGATATTTTTGTTGAACCAAACAAAATATTTTATGCCGAGCGTAAAAAAAACATCTAGCTCACCAGCGGAAGTGTAATGGTAAATGTTGTGCCTTCTTTGAGCTTACTCTCAACATCAATGGAGCCATTATGGGTAGTGATAATTTTCTTCGCAATAGAAAGTCCAATCCCATGACCGTCCGCTTGCGAACGGGATTTATCTGCACGGTAGAACCGATCAAAGATATGAATTAAATCATCCGCAGCAATGCCAATCCCTTGATCAGTAATTGTGACTATGACAGCATTCTTTTTTGTTTTAGAAAAAACTGAAACATTCGTTTTAGCATGACTATACTTTATTGCATTATCAAACAAATTAACAAACACCTCAGTCAAACTTTGTCTATTCCCTTTTATTTTGCTGTCCATAGAAGAAATTTCAAAAATAATATGTTTTTTCTTTGCCATTTGTGCAACTTTTTTATATGCTGCATTAATCGCCTCTGAAAGAACAACGGTATCATTGAAGTCTTCACTCTTTTTATGAACATGAGCTAACTCAAGCAAACTATTCGCAAGCTCCTGCAACTTTCCAAGTTCTTCAAGATTGCTTTCAATTAGGTCCCGCGCCTCCCTATCGCCGAGATGTTTTTCCAATAGCGTTGCTTCCATTTCAGCACGAAGCGTTGCAATCGGCGTTCGTAATTCATGCGATGCATCGGAAATAAATTGATTTTGTTCATCAACCATCACCTGAATAGGACGAAGCGTCCTACCGGCAAGAAAATATCCTGCACCGCCGGCTAGTACAAAAATTATTCCATTAACAACAATCAATGAAATTTGGAGACGGGTTTTTACTTCTTGCAATTCGTCCAAGGTAATTACTGTGTTCGGCGGTGTAGGAATTTGCAATTGACTGCTCTGCTGTTGTAAAAAATGAATTCTGTCAATAACCCTTTGAATTTCGTTCGTGGAAGCACGATAAAAAGCAAGGCTGAAAGTCGAACTGACAAGCATAATGATAAGCAAATACCAGGCAGTTAATTTGAGGCGTGCGGACTGAAACATAATAAAATTTTAATCAATTCCATTTATTTATTAAAATATTAACGAGTTATTTATTAACGGGTTTTTTAAATTTTAAACTCGTAAACTCGTTAATAAATAATAGACAATAAAACTAACCATTATTCGCGAATAGTGTATCCTCTTCCTCTAATAGTATAAATCAAAGAATCATCCCCACTGACATCTATCTTATCACGAAGATGTTTGACATGAACTTCAATGGTGCTTGGTAGGACATCTGAATCATAATTCCAAACATGAGCAATAATTTGATCTTTGGTCAGAACAGTATTTTTATTGCGCAGCAAATACTCAAGGAGCGAAAATTCTTTCGCAGAAAGTTCAATCATTTTGCCATCACGTTTGACAGTAAATGTTTTTGGATCAAGTGTTAAGTCCTTAATATGTAAAACAGGATCATTTGTTTGAGCAGGTCTCCTTACTAGTGCCCGAATGCGGGCAAATAATTCTTCGAATGAAAACGGCTTCACCATATAATCATCCGCTCCAACATCAAGCCCAGTTACTTTATCAGAGATCTGTCCCCGGGCAGTCAACATAAGAACAGGTGTATGAATTCCCTCAGAACGGATTCGTTTGCAAATCTCAATACCATCCATCCCAGGCAACATGACATCAAGAATTATCAAACTAAACTCTTCACCGATAGCAAAATCAAGGCCATCTTTGCCGTTATTCACGACATCTATGGCATACTTCTGAAGTTCTAATGCACGCTTCATTGCATGAGCCAATTTCATTTCATCTTCGATAATAAGAATTCTCATATGATAATTGTAAGCAAAAAAACTTTATGTTTGCTTAATGTTCCTATTGTAACATACTTGTACTACAGGCTTCGTTGTGATAATATCACCATTATGACTAATGCTGAACTAATTAAAGAACCACATGAAGAACTAGATGGAGTAAAAACGTGGGATGTATATGAGTATTCTGTTCACCATGCAGCCGAACTTATACTAGATTTACCTGCATTAGCAAGCCAAACGGACGTACCTGACATGCCAAGTAGCGGAAATAGAACAATTAGAGAAGCGTATCCAGCAAAGGAAATTTCAGAAGGTATTGGATCAGTTCTACAGAGTGAAAGACCTGAACGATCTAATCAGGTAGAAAGACTCAGGGATTCTTTTTTAGCAAACCCTGAAGCCTTAGCTGTGGTAGCAGCACATATGATGTGGAAGGTACGAAAATTGGGTATATCACATAGTCAAGTTCGAGAAAAATTATTTAGTATGGTATCTGATAGGCTTACGGCTGAACTTGCAGCAGCAGACAGTGCAAGACAAGGAGTATCTCCGCGAGAAGCTCAAGGATATAACCCTGCATTAATTCCTTTATATTCAACTCCAGTAGCAACAAGTTTTAGAATAAGTAGAATGAATGAATTGAAAAGGAGACTTACTGCAACCAGACCGATGAGATAGAAAATCTTCAAAAACAAATTAAAGTCAACCATAAAACCATTCAGCTATTTAACCATTTCTCGTATCTTGACTCGTCATTTCAAAACCGCTAAGATAAAAATCTCATGCCAAAAGACGAAAAGGATAAAAAAGATGAAGTTTGCCCCAAGTGTGGCTCACCTCTTGGTGAAGTAACAGTTACCAAAACAGGAAGAAAATTGCAGCGCTGTTCTGCTGGGTCCTGGGACGCAGAAAGTAAAAAAAATGTGGGTTGTGATTATGTCAAATGGTTTCAGGTTGAGGATGAACAACTTGATGAAAAATGCCCCAAGTGTGGCAGTCCGCTTGTTATGGCAACAACACGGTTTGGCAAAAAAATGAAAAAATGTTCGGCAGGCAAATGGAACAGTGCAACGAAAAAAGTAGACGGCTGTGATTATGTCGAATGGATAAATGGTACTACTGAACCATTGGATGAAGAATGTCCTGACTGCGGTGCCAAACTTGTTCTCTTCACAACCAATGCCGGAAAGAAAATGAAAAAATGTTCAACCGCCGGCTGGGATTCTAAAAAACGTAAAGCCACAGGTTGTACGTATGTCTATTGGCTCAAACCAAGTGAATATCCGCAAAAAGAAAACTTCGACTCAGGAGGAGAAGAATTTTTACCCCCAGAACCTGAGGAGTAAACTCCCCGTCATTGCTAGCGAACGAAGTGAGCACGGCAATCTCATAGAATACAAGATTGCTTCGTCGTTTCACTCCTCGCAATGACGTATATAAAGAATTACTCTAAATATTTCTTATAAAAATCCACTGTATTCTGCATCGCTTGATCAAAACTCGGACCATCGATATTATGTCCGCCCGTCGGATATTCATTCATCTCATGTGGCACCGAAGTCTTATCAAACAATTTTATAAGGTCTCTATTATATCCTATATTAACTACATTATCATCCTGCGCTTGATCTACCTGAATCGCTCCCTTTAAATCAGAAAGAAAACTCACCGGCGCCATATCATGCCAGAAATGATTATTGAGATCAGGCTTGCCGTACAATTTTTGCAACTGTCCACGCAATTTGAAATTTGCGGAATTCGTCGCATCAGGTGACGGCTGAAAACTTGGATCGTTCAATTTATATTTCATCAAATCTTCATAGGTATACCCTGCCCCAGACCAAATCACTACTGCTGGAATTTCAGGCTTTATTGCCCACGCACGCATGACAATATTGCCCGCCATACTGTGTCCCCACAAACCAATTTTGTTAGGATTAACATTAACAAGTTGCTGTGGAGTTTGCGTTGGAGACGTGAATGGAATTACTGAAACTTGTGTTGGAGCAGCAGAAGGAGAAGCAATATGCGCAGATTGAAGAGCTGCATATGCATTTAATGTATCAATAACATATCCTGCAGAATAATATGCACCTGCTGGCTGCCCTTGTGAATCGCCGTTCCCGCGCAGATCAATTTTGAAAACAACAAAACCATTTCGCGCCAGATAATCTACATAATCAACATAGCGGCTGAGTGTGGTGTATTCTTTGGGTGGGATATAGCCGTGGACAAATACAATTGCCGGCCAGCCGTCATCCGGCGGAGTACCTGTGGGAACAGTAAGTAAGCTGTTTATTTTCAAACCATCAGACTGATAACTTGCCAAATAAGAAGTATAACTGTCATTCTGATCAATTTGTTGCAGATTTTCCAAACTGCTTGCATATGTCTGTTTACGCAAGTAAGGAATTGTTAAATTTTCATAAGGATATGGCGTGGGAGTTGGGACAATAACAGTTTTGTACACAACTTTTTGGATTGTTTGACGAAGTTCAACTGCTGGAGCGTAGTTGCTTTGGCGAAGATAAGCAACAACACCTATCAGAACTACGAGTGTAATAAATGAAAACCAGAACCGCTTACCCCTATGCATACCTGAAGCATTATTATATCAGCGGAAAATAAACTTGCAAAAGGGAAATTTTAAGCTGTTTCTAAACGAGGGGTTTGATATTTTAGATATTTCTCTTTACAAACTTTTTTACAAAATGCCAATCCTGTTTCTTTATCTCTGCAGTTCAAACAGCAAATATAATGAAAATGGCACATGTCGTATTCGCAGTTCACATAAAAATCACACGCAACTCCACAATGCATGCAACGGCCGACAACTTCGTGTTCGTGCGAATCGGTGTTAAAACCAATCGTCATGCGGTTGTCAAAAACATATAATTTGCCTTTAAAATGCTTATTGGGATATTTTTCCATATACGTTACAATCCCATCTTTCAACTGATATACATCAGCAAAACCATTTTCAACAAGAAACCCTGAGGCCTTCTCGCATCTGATTCCTCCGGTACAAACAGTAACAACAGTTTTATTTTTTAGATGGGCTAAACGCGGCAGCACATCAGGTAAATCATAAAAATTATGAATGCCGGATGGAATGAAATTTTCAAAATAACCCGAGCTATACTCGTAGTCATTTCGCATATCAACAATGTAAAACTCTTTGCCTGTTTCAAACCATTCATGCAGCTGCTCTGCATTGATGTACTTCCCTGTCGCTTTTTGCGGATTAAGATTTTTAATTTTTGTTGTAACAACTTCCGGCCGATACTTTACTGATAATTTCGGAAATGCATTGCCTGCCCCGACACTTTTTTTGTAAGAAATACCCTTAAAATATGTGCTTTTCTCCATCGCTTGCATGTATTTTTCAGTGTCGGAAACCAAACCTTCAACAGTACCGTTAATTCCTTCGTTAGCGACAATGATCCGGCCTTTTAAATTTAGTTTTAAACAGAGCTCCCTCTGCTCATCCCGTATTTTTTCGGCATCTGGAATCGAGACATATTTATAGTAAAGTAACACTAGAAACTTCAGCGTTTTCATACTGATTATTATACCATGGAAACATAATCCTCATATTTTTTTCATTCAAGTCAGTAATCATATAAGCAATATTCTTTCATAATTTGCGCTTAGTATGTTGTACAATAAAAATATATTACCCTAAAAAAACTATACAAAAGGAGGTGATAGCATGAATAACAAAGTAATTATCGGCATTGTCGTTGTTGTCATTATCGTAATTGGAGCAGTTGCGTTTATGCCTAAAAACAACTCTTCAAGTACGCAAACGTCGACACCAAGCCAAGCATCACAAACGCAGCAGCCCAGTCAGGCAGCTCAAACGCAGACTTCCGGTCAGTCAACAGCAGGAAAAAATGCGGTCACAATTCAAAATTTTGCATACTCGCCTGCGACGATCACCGTTAAAGTCGGCGATAAAATCACATGGACAAATCAAGACAGTATCGGTCACAGCGCAACGGCTGACAACGGAAGTTTTGATACCGGAGTATTACAGCAAGGACAATCAGGAAGCATAACTTTTAGCAAAGCAGGTACATTCACTTACCATTGCAGTGTGCATCCAAATATGAAAGCAACCGTGATTGTTCAGTAATCAATATAAAACCCATTCAGAATATTTTTTGAGTGGGTTTTATTGTACGAAATTTTGAAAAGATTAGGGGAAATTTTTATTTCTTATTTTTCTTCAATGCAATATATATGGCTCCGATTGATAACAGTAATGCAAAAACTGAAAGCAATTCTGCCATTTGTGCATCTTGTGTGGCTGCATTTTGGGAAGCTGCCGACGCATTGCTTGCCGCCAGATCATTTATCACTTGCGTCGTTGAATACTCCCCTCTATTCTCTTTATCTGCCAATTGATCCTGCTGCGAGTCAGACAGATTTTCTAAAGTTTGAGGATTTACGTCCCAGGAGACAACCGTTCCGTCGGAATATGTCTGATATGCTTTCCATGCTACAGTCGTGGGAGTTACAGGAGCTTGCGATTGGAAGACAAACTCTTCACGCTGTCCAACAGCGATAGAACCATTAGTCCAGTCAATCTCTGAAACTGTTTCCTGATCACCACTGCCGCTTGATTTGGTGGTAATAGTCCATCCATTTACTGCATCAGGAACAACTTCACTTACTCCTTTTGGAATAAGAAGCCTGACTGAAACAACAGGATTATCTCTTTCATTCGGAACGCTTACGGTGAAATCCTGTATTTTGGCAATGCCAACTTGATGAGGAGTGACAATGACATGAGCAAAAGCAGGAGCCGAAAAAAGAAAAAAGCTTGAGGTACCAATAAAAAGACTAATAAGGTATTTTTTCATTTATAGTGATATTACATCAATTTGATTTTTTCTTGTCAAGCTGAGTCTTATTCGGATGGCGAATCACAAAAAATAAAATAACGCCGGTAAGAACTATTATACTGAGAAACCCGATCGCAAAATAGCGAAATGAAGGATCCGATGTGCCTTGTACAGGTTGGGTTGGCTGCGGATATTCTTCGACCCGAAAAAACCACGAGAGTAAAAATGGCTTAAATGTCCCTGCCACTTTTGGTGAACCCTGCAATTTTATCAGATAGATATCTCGTGCCGGGAAAACAAAAGGAATATCAGCCCCCCAAATAGAATGATACTGACTGCTTGTATCAATAAGAGGCTTTTGGAAAATTTGTTTACTTTGTTCAAACACGGTAACGATGCAATTACACTGATTAAGCTGGAACTTTTTTGATTTGTCAACGAAAGAAAAATCAAAATAGAGATGGGCTTGTTGACCTGGAATGGGATCATCTCCAGGATCAATATGTAAAATAAGATTTATTGTTCCGTCTGTTGCTAAAAAATGTGCAAATGCGTACTGTGGAATGAAGAAAAAAGAAGCCAGAAACAAAACGCACAAGACTATTTTTTTCATTATTTATCGCTAGCTTACCAAAATTTTGGCAAATTCCCAAATTACTTTTGAAAACAAAACTACAAAAAGCGTATAATACACTTCACTTGTCCGGTAACGTTATGCAAAATTGGATTATCAAACTTTGTTTCACTGTCCTTTTTATTTTTTGCTTGGCAAGTTTATTCCCCTATCTCACTCATGCTGAACCTCCTGATGAATTGGATTATCACGAAACATATAATCAGGCAAAGGTATTGCAGGTCTTAAATGAAGGAATAAAAAGCGAATCAGGTACAAAAATTTATAATGAAAATCTCAAAGTGCAATTTATCGAAGGACAGGAAAAAGGAAAAATTATAACAGTTCCCTATTCTAACGACGCGCGCTTTGGAACAATTCAAAAAGTTAACAAAGATTCGCTTGTAATCATTGATAGTAAACCTGATCCGAGGGGCAAAATGTTTTATGTGCTTTATGAACCATACCGCCTCAATACGTTATGGTGGATTCTCTCTATCTTTGGCGTCCTTATTTTTGCAGTTATCGGCAGGAAAGGAATTGGGGCAATCATCGGCCTTGCAATCAGTCTTCTGATAATTCTCTATTACATCATGCCTCAAATTCTGCATGGGCAGGATCCGTTAACTACCTGTATAATCGGAGCAATTGCGATTTTGCTTGTAACCACATATGTTGCTCACGGAATTTCGATCAAAACAACTGTTGCACTTGTTGGTACTGCCTTTTCACTTATCATCGCTGCCTTAATTTCTCAGGTAGTCGTACAACTAACGTATTTGCTTGGGACAGGTGATCCGAATTCGTATGCATTACAATTATCAACGTCTTATGCAATCAATCCACAGGGAATATTGCTCGGCGGTATTATTATCGGAACCCTCGGTGCGCTTAACGATGTTACGACAACGCAATCGGTGACAATTTTTACTCTTGCGAAAGAAAATCCCAAACAGCATATTTCACATCTTTTCAGTAAAAGTATGCACATCGGCAGAGAACATATTATTTCTATGATTAACACACTCGTTCTTGCCTACGCTGGAACCTCGCTTTCTATTTTTCTTTTCTTTGCTTTTAATCCGGCCAATCTCCCCTGGTGGCTTATTCTAAATGATCAGCTGGTTATGGAAGAGATTGTCAGAGCAATTGTCGGAAGTGCGGCACTTATTCTATCAGTTCCAATTACGACACTGCTTGCAGCATGGGTAAGTCTACGCTGGAAAAAACTTTCTTTTCAGTGGGTATAAGTTAGGTGAACCTTGTAACAATAAAAATAAAGATAACTCCGAGAACTGTTAACCCAATCATTCTATAAGAAGTGTGATGACTATGCGCTTCAGGAAGCAATTCACTTGCTCCGATATAAAGAAGAAATCCCGCAAAAAATCCTAAATAAAGCTGTAAAATATTATCCGGAATAATAAATAAAAATGTCGAAAGTACACCAAAAATTGGAGCTACAGCATCAAGAAGCAGCAAGCGAAATGATTTCTGTGGGGAATTTTTGTTTGACAGCATCAAGGTAACGGTATTTAAGCCGTCTGAAAAATCATGAGCTATAACCGCAATGGCAATAATGACTCCAACGTGCGCACTGACGTGAAATCCAAGTCCAATTCCAACACCATCGAGAAAACTATGAAAAGATAATCCAAGCGCACCAACGAGTCCAACAGTTTCATTGTGATGATCAAAATGATGTTCTTCATTATGATGATCCATTTCATGTGAATGATGGATAATAATTGTTTTTTCAAGAATATGAAATGCGAGGAAACCTACAACGACTGCAATAAAAGCATTAATGATAGGAAATCCTTTCTCGATACTCAACGAAACAACTTCTGGAAGAATATCAAAAAAACAGACAGCGACCAGAACACCGGCAGTAAAACTCATAATGTAATGCAGTTTGTCTTTATTTTTTAATCCAAACACTCCACCAGAGAGTGTTGAGATGAAGGTACAAAACGATAAGATAATTGCTTCCATACCCGACTATTTTAGAAAGTGGATAAGCAAGAGTCAAGCTGCTAAACTATTTTTATACAAAACTTCATGAGATTGTTACAAATAATAAAAACCCTTTTTCTTGCAACCCTTACTCTCTTGTTCTTTTCATTCTTGCTGACACAACAGTCTTTCGCCCAGCAAGTTTCCCCAACTCCCCCAAAAGCAGAATTCATGAAAGCAACGGTTATCAGCGTGGATAGTATTAAACCAAATCCCTACTCTGACTATCATTCATCAATTGAAACTCTGAATGCGGTTATTCAGGACGGAGTTGATGCGGGAAAAACAGCGCAAGTGCAATATGATACGCAAGGCATTAGCAGTCTTGAATTAAACGCCGGTGATACGGTAATTCTCGCAAAAACCGATAACCCATCTGGACAAGCGACCTACTCCGTTGAAAGCAAATATCGCCTAGCACCAATTTCAATTATCGCAATCGCTTTTGTTCTTCTTGTTGTACTCGTAGTCGGATGGAGAGGAATTGGCTCATTCATTGGTCTTGGAATCAGTCTTGGAATTATTTTTGCTTATATTGTTCCACAAATTTTGGCAGGACAAGATCCGTTAACTGTCTGCCTGATCGGCGCGGTTATTATTCTGTTACTGACAACCTACACAGCACATGGCATTTCCAAACAAACAACAATTGCGCTTGTCTCAACACTTATTGCACTTTTTTTGACGTACAGCTTATCAATTTTTTTCGTTCAACTCTCACTGTTAACCGGATATGTTGATGAAAACTCAATAGCAATCCATTTCGGAACAGGACATTTAATTGATGTAAAAGGATTGCTTCTCGGTGGGATTATTATTGGCACGTTGGGAGCACTCAACGATATCACAACAACACAAACTACAACGATTTTTGAACTGGCAAAAACCGACGGACAGCTCACTAAAAAACAATTATTCTGGAAAGGATTACGAGTTGGGAGAGAACATGTTGTTTCACTTATCAATACATTAGTACTCGCCTATGCAGGCTCATCTCTTACTATTTTTATCTTTCTTTTTTATAACTCATCTTACTATCCGCTTTGGGTAATTCTTAACAGCGAAACACTTAATGAAGAGGTAATAAGAACAATTGCAGGGACAATGGGTCTTGTTCTTGTTGTACCAATTGTTACCTATCTAGCTGCTTATTTTGCAACGAAAATATCAAAGAAATAACATGTGTTAAATTTAAGCAGCAAGTTTATTTTCTCTGTCTGCATGAGTAAATGGGTTATATAAATGAGGAGAAATAACATGTGTTAATGGAACTATAAGCAAATACGAAACAGATGCAATTACTGCAATAAAAAAACTCACAGGGACATGAAATGCCAATCCAAGAAGTAAACCTCCCCAAGTAAATAACAATCCAAGAACAACGGACAACAATATATTTGTTATTGGTTTATTTGATAAGTGTTGTGCTGTTGCAGCGGGCGCGATAAGTAAGGCAAACACAAGAAGAACTCCGACAACAAGAATTGCTTCTGCAATAGTAATCCCGAGAAGTATCATAAAAACGAGCGACAAAGCTTGTACTGGTACACCTCTTGCTTCTGCAACCTCAGGGTCAATGGAAGCAAACAGCAAAGGTCTAAATATAAATCCCAGAATGACGAGAGCAATAATACCAGTTATGAGTGATAAATAGAGATCGCCTGTTGTAACACTGAGGATTGAACCAAAGAGAATGCCAACCGCTTCTGCGGCATTGCTTGTATAAAGCTTGAGGAACAAAACTCCCAAACCAAGAGCAAATGATAGAATCATACCTACTTCGATGTCTCTACCACGAATTTTTTTGCCCATCGCTCCCAATCCAAATGCAACGAGTATGGTAAAAAGAAATGTCCCAACCAGTGAACTTAATCCAAAAACTGCAGCTCCTGTAGCTCCTGTAAAACCAACACATGAGAGAGATTCTGCTGCAAACGCTTGCGCTCTAAGAACTACAAAATAACCTACTATTGCACAAATGATTGTGATAAGTGTTCCGGCAATAAAAGCGTATTGAATAAATTGATGATGAAATAAATCAAGCATAGTTTTTATTCTGTGATTGTTGTGATAGAGATTCCGCCAATCGAACAATAAAGTATGTGCCAAAAGAAAGTGTCGCAATGAAAAAGCTAACCGGCAAATTAGTTTGTGCTGCTATAAAAATACCAATCCAACTGTATGCAATTCCTAAAATCATGGATAGCGGAATAGCAAGGAAAGGATTTTTAACTATCCGCATAGCTGTTGCAGCAGGTCCAACGAGTAGGGTAAAAATTAGCAATACTCCTACAACTTGAACAGATATTGAAACAGTTATAGCAACAAGTATTAAAAATAATACAGCCAAAAATCGAGTTGGTACTCCCCTTGCATCAGCTACTTCAGGATCAAATGAACTAAATAGAAGCGGACGGAATAAAAAAAGTAACACGATAAAACTAAGAATACTAAAAATTGCAGTAATAAAAACATCTTGCGTACTGATTCCTAAAATTGTGCCAAAAAGGATACTATACGCTTGCTCAGCATACCCTTGGTATAAAAAGAGAAAAAGTACACCAAAGGCGAGAGCAAGCGTTAGAAATATCCCGATTGTTACATCACGCTCTCTTAAAATTCGTCCTAACATACCTATCCCAATTCCAGCTAACACTGTAAATACTAATAATCCGAATACCGGATCAATACCAAGAAATACTGCTCCCGCTGCGCCAGCAAAGCCTATGTGAGAGAGGGCATGCCCTGCAAAAGTCAGTCCACGAATAAGTAAGAAATAACCAACAAACGCTGCTATGACTGCAACAAATGTCGAGGCAACAAACGCATTTTGAATAAAAGAATACTGTAATATATCGAACATAAAGTAAATCTCAAATGTCAAAACTCAAATCGCAAAACTACATAGCAAATCTAAAATCTCAACAACGTCTTCCCGCACTGCGACACTTCGCAGAAGTTAGTCCTCCTGTAGGAATCCGGGATCCATAAAATTGTTTGTATAGATTCCCGCTTTCGCAGGAATTACGATGAAAAATTTTGACTTTTGAGATTTGACATTTTATTGTTCCTCCCCAATAACAAAAACTCTACCTCTGGTATTTACTACTTCAATTGGTGAACCATATAGTTCTGACAAATTTTTACTCGTTATTACATGTTCAGGCTTACCAATTGCGCTATGTCCATTTGCAAGATAAACAACGCGAGTGATAGCTGATAACAATGGATTTACATCATGGGTTACTAATAGAATGGTAATTGTTCTATCTTTCGCAATTTTCGTGAGTAGATTAACAATTGCCTGTCCATGAGAAATATCCAAATTGGACAAAGGTTCATCAAGAAAAAGTATCTTGGGATTTGTTAATAGTGCCTGTGCTATAAGAAGTCGCTGCTGCTCTCCGCCTGATAGTTTACCAACAGGCATTTCTGCCAAACGAAGCATGTCTACTTCTTTTAACGCTTCATTCACTTTTGCAGTTCTTTTGGGATCAGGTAGTCCAATACCCCACTTATTGCCATCAAGTCCAAATCCAACAATATCTCGCGCTCGAAGTGCCAAATCCGCCTCAAGAGTTCTATGTTGCGGAGCATATCCAATTTCATTATTTCCTCGTCTTGGCTTTTTTCCTAAAATCTTAATCGTTCCTGAAGTTGGCTTATAAAGACCAAGAAGAAGTTTTAAGAGTGTACTTTTCCCTGCGCCGTTAGGACCAAGCATAGCAATAAATTCTCCTTCATTGATTGTCATATTGATATCTTCAAGGATTATTCGTCCTCCAAGTTGTATGTTGAGGTTATGTATTTGGATTACTGGTGTTTCGGACATGTTATTTCGTTTGTTGGAGCGAGTTCTCAAGAGTGGTAAGTTGATCCATCATCCAGTCTTGATAACGCTTTCCTTGCGGCATGGTCTCTGTAACAGGAACAACCGGTATGTTTTGCTGCTTTGCTTCATTTTCTAAATTGGTTGTAATAGGTGTTATTGTCTGTTCGTTATAAATCAACACCTTTACTTGCTTTTTTGTTATTTGATCATTTGCTGCCGCTACATCATCAGCTGATGGATCGTTCCCCTCTGCAATTGCTTTTTCAAAATTGTACGGAGTTAACACATTCAACCCTTCAGGTTTGGTTTGATAAAGATAAATTGTCTCAGTTAATCCAACAGGCGTTCCGTTATATTTTGAATTAATATCTGCAATCTTTTGCTGAATTGGTTGCAAAGAATTATCAAAGTCAGCAAGATTACTATCAAAGGTTGCACTGTCGGCAGGATCTGCTTTCTTCAATGCATTTGTTATCGCTCCTGCAATCGTTTTTACATTATCGGGACCATACCATACATGAGGATTATCTGGTAATGTATGATCTGCAATATTTGCACCGGTCAGGACAACTCTGTTTGCATTTGGTGATGCCGAAAGAAGTTTGTCCATCCATGTATCGTAATCTTCTCCATTTTTGATAACAATTTGGGCTTGTGAAACTGCTTCCGCATCTTTAACACTTGATTCATACTCATGTGGATCAGCATTCGGGTCAGAAAGAATGCTCAAAACCTGTATATGACTTCCTCCAAGCTGTTGGGCGATATCACCGTAAAAGTTTTCTGCGGCAACAACCCGAATTGTATTCGAGTGGGATTGACCTGACATATTCCCTGTCTTGGAGGTTTTATAGAAAACGAAACCAATACCGACAATGATGAGTAAAATAATAATTCCAATAATTTTTTTCATAATATTTATATTGTCATCCCTGCGAAGTGTCGCAGTCAGAATGACGTTACCTTTGACAGTCTTCACAAATGCCATAAAACTCAAGCGCATGGCTAGTTACTTTAAATTTCTTTTTCTTTTCAATATGACTCTCAAGAACATCTATATTGCAGTCTGAGATATCCTGGATCTGCCCGCATCTGGTACAGACCAAATGATGATGCTCGGCTTTTGATGCGAGTTCATAACGAAACTTTCCCTCCTGAAATTGGATTTGTTTGGTAAGTCCTTTTTCAGTAAATGTATTGATAATGCGGAAAACTGTCGCAGGATCGGTTTCAATATTGTTCTCTTTGAGATAGTCAATCATTGCTTGCACATCTAAAGGCTTGTCCGTTGTTTCAAGAAGATACATCAGATGCAATCGCGCAGGAGTTGCCCGAAGATTCACTTCATTTAATTCTATTTTACAATCGTGTTTGATGCTTGTGACCATACTAATGCAATTAACTTGCATTTAGTATATGCTACTTACTTGCATTTGTCAAGAGGTGGAAATTTCGGTGTTTATCGTATTGAGAAGATTCGTTATATCAAATGGTTTGGGGATAAATCTGTTGGCTCCTGAGGCAAAGACGGACTTTTTAGCGGTCGGGTGTGCGGAAATCATCACGATGGGGATATTCTTGGTCCACTCGTTATGCTTAAGCTTACGGCAGATTTCACGCCCGTCTTTACCTGACAGCAAGACATCCAGTATAATTAGTTTCGGCAACGAAGCTTCATCAGCAAGTCTTTCAGCATGTCCTCCATCTTTGCAGGTTTCAACAGTATAGCCAGCGTCTTCCAATACACATTGCAGGGCATCCAGAATGTCAGGGTCGTCATCAACGACAAGTATTTGTCTCATAGAGAAAAAGGATTATACCTATACGCTAGTAGATATTCGATGAGAATTGGGTAAGAAAATGCACAAAAATTTAGTTTGCGGGTTAACACGTTAACGAGTTGACTCGTTAACTTTTTAACAATTACTTATGTTCCCTTGCAACTAGTTAAATTTTTTTGCTAAACTGAGGACACGGAACAAAACTGCCCATGGGATATATTAAAAATTACGACCAGCTTGCAACAAACAATAACCGCAAAATTGTTCTTGATCTTATTGAAGCTGCTTACACAGCGATTCAACCCCAACATGTCTTTGAAAATAATTTCTCACTGGATGGAGATCAATTAAAAATTTTTGACAAAACGTTTGATCTGAGCAAATTTGACGGAATTGTTCTTCTGGGATTTGGCAAAGGTAGCGCTGGCAACTGCAAGCTTTTGGAAGAAAAACTTGGCGACCATATTATC